>ULQL01055684.1_pt1 | contig 29824 bp, 25 predicted proteins | sample 1954411 | NCBI WGS metagenome assembly ULQL01 (sample SAMEA4835654, study PRJEB28245) | human gut metagenome | biome: gut microbiome; material: fecal sample | place: Denmark | collected 2008 | reverse complement strand
GGGGGGTATTTTTCTTTGATTTTATGATAAAAAATATTTACAAAAAGCGCTTATTATTGTCTATTTCTTTCGTGAATCGGAAGCGGGAAGGGAAATCCAAATATGCTGTTGACGTTACTGCGGAACGGGTCGGGTCTGCCGGAAAAAAGTTTTGAAACAGGGGGCGGTCGGAAGACTTTAAAAAATTATCCGTGTCCTTTTGCTGACGGGAAAAATAAAGCTTTTTTTTGTTCTTACAGGTAAAGTTGATTCCATATGAAACGTGAAAAGTGCGAACTTGATCTGCCAATAAAATTAAAGGCAGAAATAACGCATAATGTCAAAACGGCTTTTCATAATAAGACGGAAGGACTTTTCGCCGTTTGCAAAACGTCTGCTGTCATACTTTTTTCAGAGCCGGAAAAGGAAATTGCGGCGGTGAACGGCGCGACTTTTCAAATACGCAGAGCCGTTTTTCTATTGTTGAAAGAAAGGAATAAGTTTAAAAATCAAACGCTTTAATTCGTAAAAGAAAAGCGTATGTTTTTTATTAATGCACGGGGATAGCAAAATGTTTCAATATTGCGGTAAAATTCGGGAAAAGCTGTCTTTTTCCAGTACGGTGTTTATCTTTGGAATAACGGCGTATTTTGCTTTTGTACTGAATATAAGTTTTTGGCGTTTTGTTTTCAGAACGGTTGAAATTGACAGTTTAGGGGCTGTAATTTTTATTATTTCCGTTCCTGTTGTTATGTTTGTTTTGCTGTATATTATTTTTAACCTGATTGTCGTGCCGTATATTGCAAAACCCGCTTTGATTTTTTTTCTGATCGGTTCAAGCATTGCCAATTATCTGATGAGCAGTTACGGCATATTTATTGACAGTGACATGATTCGGAACGCTTTTGAAACCAATACGCGCGAAGCTTTGGATCTGGTAACGTTTCCGGGGATAGTACAGGTCGTTCTGACGGGAATTGTTCCGGCCGGAATAGTTTTGTTTTCAACGATCAGGTTTAAAACTTTTAAACAGGAACTGTTCGGCCGCGGTCTGCATGTGCTGGCCGGGCTGGGGATTGTCGGCGTATTTGCGGCAGTGTCTTATAAGGAATATGCCGCTTACGGCCGTAATAACCGGGAAGTCAGAAAGCTGGTGAATACGGTCAATTATGTCTATGCCGCAGTCCGATATTTTCAGCGGCAGGCCGCGGCCAGACGCCAGTTTGTAACTTTGGACGAACAGGCAAAATTAATTCCTTTCCCGGATAATCACAAAACGGTTTTAGTGTTTGTACTGGGGGAAACGGCGCGGGCGGCTAATTTTTCTTTGTATGGTTATGAGCGGCAGACAAATCCGTTGCTGTCGAAGCAGGATATTGCCGCTTTTCGCGATGTGGCTTCCTGCGGAACGGCAACGGCGGTATCGGTGCCGTGCATGTTTTCGCATTTAACCAGGTCAGATTTTGACGTTGAAGACGCCAAGTATACGGAAAATCTGTTGGATTTGCTGAAACGCGGCGGATATGATATTTTATGGCTGGAAAATGATAACGGCTGCAAAGGCGTTTGCGACCGTGTTGAAGTTAAGGATATGATTCAGCAAAACAATCCGAAATATTGCTTCAAAGATTATTGCCATGATGAAGTGATGTTGGGAGAGTTAAAGAATAAACTGGATCATATTACGACGGATACGGTTATTGTTCTGCATACGATGGGCAGTCACGGTCCGACTTATTTTAACCGTTATCCCGAAAAATTTCAGGTATTCAAACCGACGTGCGATACGGCGGATATTCAGAATTGTTCTCGTGAATCGATTTTAAACACATACGATAACACGATTGTTTACACGGATTATATTGTTAATCAGGCGATTGAGTTGTTAAAACTGTATCCTGATTACGAATCCGGTTTGATTTACGTTTCCGATCATGGAGAATCTTTGGGGGAAAACAATATTTACCTGCACGGTTTTCCATACGGGATCGCGCCGAAAGAACAAAAAGAAGTGCCGATGGTTATATGGATGTCGGACGTGATGAAAAAAGAAGACCATATTGATTACCTGTGCCTGAAAAAAGAGGCTGCGGAAAAATCATATGCCCATGATCATTTGTTTCATTCTTTGCTGGGGCTGCTGGAAGTCAGTTCTCGAACTTACCTGCCGGAACTTGATTTGTTTCATACCTGCCGGACAAAAGAGCTGCCGTTCTGAGTATAAAAAAAACAAGGCGGGAATTTCCCGCCTTGTTTACTTTGGAGACATTAATAGGTCCAGCAATCTGATGTTGAATAGGAATAACATGCGCTGGAACTTCTACAGCAGGCTCTTCTTCCGTTTGTACAGCGGACAGTATAAGGGTAAGAACAATCGGGAATACAGTTTCCGTTTCCGTCAGACACGGAACCGCTGGGGCAGTTGCAGTTTCCATAGCTCAAATTGGATCCTGATTTGCACTTACCGCAACCGTTTCCGGTACATTCATAGCCTTGCGGGCAATTAGAATGGGAGTAACAACTGGAGCCTGAGTTGGATCCGGATCCCGATCCCGATCCCGAATTAGATCCAGTGCATGTTCCCGTTGTCGTACAGCTGGTGCATGTATTGCTGCCTGCGCTGGTGTACAGAGTGCTGCAGCTGGAACAGGAGGTGGCCGTACCGCCTTTGGAGTACGTTCCCGAAGCGCAGGCCGTACAGACGCCGTTTTTCAGGTAATACCCGGCGGAACATGATGCCGTTGCATTAGAGCCGGTACAGATTCCTGTTGTTGTACAACTGGTACACGTTAAATTACTTCCGACATAAAGTGTGGAACAGGCTTTGCAGAAAGTAGCATTAGATCCGTAGGAATACGTTCCCGATGAACATTTGATACAGCTGTTGTTTGAGCCGAGATAGTATCCTGCCGAGCATAAATAAGATGTACAAGATCCCGTTGTCGTACAATTGGTGCACGTAGTATTGCTTCCGACGAAAAGTGTGGAACAGGCTTTGCAGGAAGTAGCATTAGATCCGATGGAATACGTTCCCGATGAACATTTGACGCAGTTGTTTGAACCGGTGCGATAGTATCCTGCATAACAGGCCTCTTCTTCGCAGTAAAAAGGTCCCGATCCGGAGACGCTCTTGCTTGCCAGTTTATAGCCGCTGTCACAGGTTTCACAGCTTATCTGTGTCCCATATTCCATCCAGCAGCTGGCGCAGTTACTGGGACACGGATGACATTTACCGGCATTGTCTTTGGCATATCGAGACATACAAGCGTTACACCAGCCTGTTGACGTGTCGCAGTCGGAACAGCCTGCCGAACAGGTTTTTTTGCTGCTGATTTTTCCGCCGGTATTTACGTTTGAAGACGCACTGACGGAATAAGCGCTGCCGCGTCCTAATTTGACGGCCTTTGCTACTTTGAAACTGCCGTTTGTATTAAAAAGATCTGCCGCTTCGGCTGTTAGGGGAACAGCACAGCAGATCAGGAAAAAAGAGAAAAGAAGTTTTTTCATTACACCCTCCCGAATCATAAAAAAGTGATGGTTTTATTATCGAATGAACAAAAACAGCGTTCTATGAAAATATGGGGGGGGGGGGCATATTTTTAACAAAAGTGTAACATTTGAAAATCGGCTGAAATGAAGGAGGAAATGTTCCTAAGAAAGATAAATACAGAAAAAAGAACGCAATCCGATGGTGCGCGTAAAAAGGGAAGGTAAGAAAAAAGATTGTTTGCTTATTTCAACTGTTCGCGCAAAGCTTCAATCGCACCGCGCGCCAACAAGTCGCAACGTTCGTTTTCCGGGTGACCGGCATGTCCCTTTACCCAGTGCCAGTGCAGCACGTGTTGTTTGTTTAAATGATAAATTTCCTGCCACAGATCGCTGTTTTTAACGGGTTTTTTATCCGCCGTCCGCCAACTGTTTTTAACCCAGCCCGCCAACCATTCCGTCGCCCCTTTTATGACGTACTGGCTGTCGGTGTAAATATCGGCTTCGCATGTTGTTTTTAACAATTTCAGCGCGTTGATCACTGCCAGCAATTCCATGCGGTTGTTGGTTGTCGCTTCCGCGGCGCCGCTGATTTCTTTTTCAACGTCTTTATAGCGCAGGACGGCTCCCCAGCCGCCCAGGCCCGGGTTGCCGCTGCATGCACCGTCCGTAAAAATTTCGATCTGTTTCATGCCGGTTAATCTGGCACGTTCCTGAAAAAATGTCGAGAAGATAAAACGCGGTCTTTCTTATCGTCTTGCTTTTTTTGTAAAATGATTGATATGATTAAAAAAAACAGATGACGAGAATGAGATGGCTTTTCCCTTTTTTACCTGCGGCGGCTTGTTTTATTGGGTTGACCGGCACAGTTATGCCGGCTGGCGGATACAGGAATCGATATGGACGCGGCGCTGCCGCCTGTTGGACCCGTATAATATAAAAAGAGCGGCGGGGTCTTTTGAATTGTGCTACGATACAATGCTGTATTTTTTGCGCGCCTGGGAGGTTATGCCGCCGCCTAAAAAAGCCGTTGTCATGATACACGGTTTGTTTCAGCGGCCTTCTTCTTTTGAAAAAATGTCACGCGGTTTTCAGAAAAATTTTGAACCGATTGTTTTCAGCTATCCCATGCTGCGTTTTGATTTGGTCAAATCGGCGCGGGCTTTAAACGCTTTGCTGGACCGCAGACAGGACATCAGCCAGATTAATTTTGTCGTTTACGGTATGGGCGGACTGATTTTGCGTCAGGCGATCGAACTGAATCCGTCCTGGCTGGAAAGAATTGGACGCAGCGTTTTTCTGGCCGTTCCGAATCACGGATATTCTTGGGCCGATAAATGGAAAGAAAAATGGTGGTATAAATGGGCTTTGGGCGCGGCGGGCAAATGTATTCTGCCCGAAACGGCAGAGGCTTTGTTTCCGATGAAAGGCGATTTCGGCGTTATTATGGGCGGCAAAGACGACGCGAAAGGATTTATGCCTTTGTTCAAACAGGATAACGACGGTATTTTGACGGTGGCGGCCGCAAAGCAAAACGGCGCCAGAGAAGAATATCTGGCCTTGAACAAAACGCATTTCTTTTTGCATCAGGACGACAAAATTTTGGAACTGGCGCTCAGCTTTTTAAACACGGGGCGGTTCGGCCGCGGCATGCGTATTCGCAAAGAACAAAGCTATACTAATTTGTGGGATCGTTAGGCGGCTGCCGTTTTTCTTTCTTTTTGGCTTCAACCCACAGCGTTTCCATTTCTTCCAGACTGGTTTGTTCAAAGGGTTGGTTTCTTTGCCGCAGTGTTTCTTCAATATAGGAAAAGCGCCGTTCAAATTTTGAATTTGTTCGTTTTAACGCCTTTTCCGGGTCGATTTTCAGTTTCCGCGCCAGATTAACGCAGGCAAACAGCAGATCACCCATTTCGTCTTCGCGTTCGGATTCGTGTTCTTTTTGTGCTATTTCGGCGCGTAATTCGTCGCTTTCTTCAACAATCTTATCCAATACCAGATCCGGTTTGTCCCAGTCGAAACCGACGGTTGCGGCCCGGCTTTGCAGTTTATAGGCTCTGGTCGCGGCGGGCAGGGCTTTGGCTATGCCGGATAAAATGCCGGTCTGCCGACGCTGCGTTCTTTCCCGGCGTTTCAGCTGTTCCCAGTCGGGAATTGATTTGTCGCCGCCGAATACATGAGGGTGGCGGCGGATCATTTTGTCGCACGCGGCCTGTACAATATCTGAAAAACTAAAGCTTCCCTGTTCTTCGGCAATACGGGCGTAAAAGACGATATGAAATAACAGATCGCCCAGTTCTTCGCACAAAGCGTCCATATCTCCGGCAGCGACGGCGTCGTAGACTTCGTAAGCTTCTTCCAACGTATAGCCGGAAATGCTTTCAGCCGTCTGGCGGCAATCCCACGGGCACCCCTTTTCCGGGTCGCGCAGGCGGGCCATAATGTCCAATAATTTGTCAACAGAGGTGTTTTTGTTTTCAGTCATGTCATTATTATCCGATATTTTCTTTTTTGCCGGCGGAAGGCAGTTCGTCCGGGCCGACGAATCTGACGGCCGCTTCATATACCCGGACGATTTCTGTACCGTTCATTTCCGTCATCATGATTTTTTCGATTCCGCCCAACAGTTTTTTGACGGCGTTTTCAATAAAGGAAAAAACGATGAACTGCCCGGTTCTGCGTTTTAAAACGGCTTGTCGGCCGTCAAAATAAAAAAGCGGGGCTTCGGGTTCTTCGGGCACTGTTTCGCAAACCAGCATCAGTTCTGATTCCCCGTTGTCAATGAAATCATACGGCGGAGTAAAAAATCGGGCATGCGCGGAATCGTTCATTGTTTTTCCCTTTGTTTCCTGTAAACTCCGCCTATATTAAGGCAGAAGTTTATTTTGACAACAGGTTTTAACCGGCGACTCAGAAGATTTTGTCTATTTTGCCGCGGTTTATTTTATTTTATTGCGCATTTTTGGAAAAGACGGAAAACGGAATCCTTTTCGAACACTGTCTTAAAGAAAAAAGATGGAAATATAACATATTGATTTTTAATATATTTTTTTCATATTAAGGCGTTTTTTTGAAAAAAAAGAGAATTCTGGACAAAATATGCTTGAAAAAAGAAAAAAGCTTCGGTATAAAAATATTAATTGAATGTTTTTGTAGGAGTGAACTTCTCATGATGAGCGAAAGAAAACCTGTCAAATTGATCGTCAGCGATATTGACAACACGATTTCCGATTACTTCAATAACTGGGGATTGGCTTGGGATAAGGGGATCGAAGCTCTGGCCGCCAGCCGCGGTATGGAAAAGGACGCTTTGTATGCCGATATCCGTGAAAACGCCGACGGTTATGCCCGTTTCCACAACTTCCCCGATCTGTTGAAGGAAACGCCGTCTTTAAGTCTGGAAGGCAAATCGCCCGAAGAACGCGCTCGTCTGGAAAAAAGCGATGCTCAGATTTGCCATGATGTGGCTAAACAGTACCACAGCGGCAATAAAATGTACGAAGGCGTTGTCGCCACGGTCCGCAAGGCCAAAGCCGCCGGCGCTCAGTTTGTTTTATATACGGATTCTCCGGCTTCCGGCGCGATTGCCCGTATGGCGGACATGAATTTCCCGATTGATCTGCTTGACGGTTTGGTTTGCCGTGCCGACGGAACGACCGAAATGGTTGACGGTAAGGCTCAGTTTAAAAAGGCGCCGATGCAGGTGACGGGCGGCCGTTATGACGGCTACCGCGATCAGTTGGTGGAAAAACTGGGGGATAAGTTGGTCATGAACGCCGGTGACGTCTGGAAACCCAATATGGACGTAATGCAGGCGATTATGGACCGTCACGGTGTTAAAGCCGAAGAAACGGTTATGGTCGGCGATAATATTAAATCCGATGGCGGCGCGGTTCGTCTGGGGTGCCACTTCGCCTGGCAGAAAGAAGGTTCCGAAGTCTGCCCGAAAGCGCAGGAAATGTATTCCAAGATTAACGAAATGTCTGATTACAAGGTCGGCGCGCAGGCGCATCTGGACATGCTGGCGAAAATGTCCAGGGAAAATCCTGCTCTGGGTAAACAGTATCAGGAAAAAATGGTTACTCTGGAAGGCGGCTTTAAGGATTTGAACAAATATTTCCGCTTTAAATCTGCGGAAAAATCCAAAGACCAGACAAACGGCCAGTCTATGGCGATGGCTTCGGCTTTAAGGGCTATGACCGGCGGTCGCTGATCTGATAAAATTAAAAGAAAAGCACCGTAGAAATGCGGTGCTTTTTTCATAAAACCGTATGAAATTATTTAAAAAATCGCTGAATTGCAAAAAGACTTTTTTTGTTAACAGATTCTTGACAGACATAACGGAAACCTGCAATCTATATAAAGCAGAATCAGTTCGTTTGATGAAAGGAAAACATCTTGTCTAATCAATATACGGAAGAAAATTTGATCCGTGCCGCTTCGTTTTTGCCTTCGCAGGAAGAAAAAGAACAGCAGCTGGCGGATATATCCGGCGCGGCTGATCCGTTGTCCGCCCTTTTATATTCAGACGATCGTGAAACTGTTTTGTACGGTATTTTCGGGGACGTGCCTGATTATGATAATCCTGAAATGGAAACGCTGTGGGACGAAGTGCTGGATTCCGATCCCGAAGACGTCTATGAATACTGTTTTCGCAAAGGAATTGATCTGTTTCAGGACGACGGAAAACCTGTCCCGGGTTGGCGTGATATCGCCGTTATGTTGAAAGCCATAGAAAAAGGCATCTTGCAGCTGGCTTGATGCCTTGACGAGGGGAGACAATGCCTGACAAATCCGCACCGGAAGTTAAAGAAAATAATCAGGCAACGCTGATGACGCGTCTGCGCAATTATTTTTTAACGGGGCTTTTGGTTACGGCGCCGCCGGCGTTGACGATCTATCTGGCTGTTTTATTCGTCAGTTTTATTGATAATAAAGTGCGTCATTTAATTCCGGAAGAATATAATCCGGAACAATATCTGCCGTTTGCAATTCCCGGACTGGGGGTCGTGATTGTTATCGTGGCTCTGATTGTGCTGGGGGCGTTTACAACGGGGTATCTGGGACGGCTGTTTGTGCGTATTTGGGAACGCATGTGGGAAAAAATGCCCTTTGTTTCAGGCATTTATTCGACATTTAAGCAGTTGTTTGAAACTGTTTTTTCCAAAAAATCAAATGCGTTCCGTCAGGTTGTTTTGGTCGAATTTCCCAGAAAAGACGTTTGGACGGTCGCGTTTGTGACTTCTGATGTGCCGTACGCTTTGTCAAATGCGTTAAATGATAACGAATTGATTTCCGTTTATGTTCCGACCACGCCGAATCCGACGTCCGGGTATTGGGGCATGTATCGCAGGCAAGAGGTTATTCCGCTGAATATTTCCGTTGAAGACGGATTGAAAATGGTTATTTCGCTGGGAATTGTTTCCAAAAAGAAAAATTAAGACCGTATCTTGCACGCGGTAAAATTATGCGCCGGGATAATTTTGTTTCACTTCTTTCCTTTTAATCTGGAAAGTGTTAAAAGAAATCCGTAATGATTTTTAAAACAGAGGCTTAAATGACGTCTTTAGCAGAACAAACGGCGCATCGCAGAACGTTTGCGATTATTTCTCACCCGGACGCCGGTAAAACGACTTTGACCGAAAAACTGCTGTTGTTCGGGGGAGCCATTCAAATGGCCGGCGCCGTCAAAGCGCGCGGAGAACAGCGCCGCGCCCGTTCGGATTGGATGAAGGTTGAACGCGAACGCGGTATTTCCGTAGCATCGTCCGTTATGACATATGAATATAAAGGCTGCACGTTTAATCTGCTGGATACGCCGGGACATGAAGACTTTTCCGAAGATACTTACCGCGTTTTAACGGCGGTCGATTCTGCCGTCATGGTCATCGACGCGGCGAAAGGGATTGAGGCGCGCACGCGTAAATTATTTGAAATCTGCCGCCTGCGCGATGTGCCGATTATAACGTTTATCAACAAAATGGATCGGGATTCACAGGATCCTTTTGCTTTGTTGTCTGAAATCGAAGACACGCTGGCTTTGGAAGTTGCTCCCGTAACCTGGCCGATCGGATCGGGCAGAGATTTTAAAGGGTGCTATGATCTGTTAAACGACCGATTGTTTCTAATGGAACGCGGCGCAACGGCGGAAGCGGAAGTCTGCAACGGGTTAGATGATCCGAAACTGGACGTTTTGCTACCTGCCGACTTGGCGGCCAAATTGCGCGAAGATGTGGAAATGGTGCGCGGCGTATGCCCCGCTTTTGACAGACAGGCTTATCTGGAAGGTATTCAGACGCCGGTTTTCTTCGGATCGGCTATTAATAACTTCGGCGTGCGCGAATTGATTGACGGTTTGGTCGCTTATGCGCCGTCACCGCGTCCTCAGCCGGCGGTTTCGCGCAAGATTGACCCGACGGAAGAAAAAGTCAGCGGTTTTGTCTTTAAAATTCAGGCCAATATGGATCCGAAACATCGCGACCGCATTGCTTTTGTCCGGTTATGTTCCGGGCATTTTCAGCGCGGCATGAAACTTTTACATGTGCGCAGCGGAAAATATCTGCCGATGCATAATCCGATTATGTTTTTGGCGCAGGAACGCGAGCTGGCCGATGAAGCGCTGCCCGGCGATATTATCGGTCTGCCCAATCACGGCAATTTAAGGATCGGCGACGCTTTAAGCGAAGGCGAACAGCTGACTTTTACGGGAATTCCTTCTTTTGCGCCGGAACTGCTGCAAAAGATTCGTTCAACGGATCCGTTGAAAGCTAAACATCTGGGCAAAGCTTTGCAGCAGATCGCCGAAGAAGGCGGCGCCAGCGTATTTAAGCCGACAGTGGGGACGGATTGGATTGTCGGCGTTGTCGGTTCTTTGCAGTTTGACGTTTTGGCGGACCGTATCCGTACGGAATACGAAATTCCCGTTATTTTTGAACCGACCAGCTTGTATACGGCGCGCTGGGTCAAAGCTCAGACGCCGGCGGATTTGGAAGCTTTCGTCAATGCCAACCGGTCGGCTTTGGCGACGGATCATGACGGGGAGTGGGTGTTTTTAGCGCGTAATGCCTGGCATTTGAATAAAACGACTGAAGATTTTCCCAATATTAAACTGCAAGAAACCCGTCAGAACGCCTGATGTGCGGTCAATGAAAAAAAACTGCTTTTCCGGTGGGGAGTTTTTATGAAAAACTGCCGAACCCGACGATAAAAAATCCTCCGCACCGGCGGAGGATTTTTCGTTTGGATATAAAAGAACATTTAAGCCTTTTTTGTTTCTGATGGAGTTTACCCCATTCTTTTTCTTTGTTTTGTAACGACACCGTCGTCATGCCAGTACTTAAAAAACACTCGTTTGAAAGCAAATCTTTTCTAAGCTTCTTTCAGAATAATGATAAATTGTGGCGAAATTATGGTCTGAATTGTGGCGAATTGTGGCAAAAGCGTAACAAATTAAAAAAATTAAATAAATTCAATATGTTGAACAGACTCAATCAGCTGAAATAAATCTCTTTTCAGCAAATTCAGCTCCTCGGACGTATCGGCTTCGGCTCTGCAGACCAGACACGGCGATGTGTTTGACGCACGCAGCAGCCACCAACCCGTTGACGGGTAAACATATTTAATACCGTCCGTTTCATCGAACGAATCACCGCGCGCGCGCAGAATTTCTTTAACTTTTTCAACACATTGAAACTTTTCTTCGTCCGGACAGGCAATTTGAATTTCAGGGCTGGCAAACGTTTTCGGAATCCGCCGTATTCTGTCCTGCAGCGATTCGTTTCGTCTATGAGCCGCAATATCCAACAGGCGGATCGCCGAATACAAGGCATCGTCAAATCCGTAATATTTATCGGCAAAGCAAATATGACCGCTCATTTCCCCACCTAAAGGAGAATTGGTTTCTTTCATTTTTGTTTTAATAAAAGAATGTCCTGTCCGCCAGATTAAAGGCTGCCCGCCCATGCGCCGGATTTCGGAAAAAAATGTTTTGCTGGATTTAATATCGGCAATAAAAACGGCGCCGGCATGCGTTTTTAAAATTTCTTCCGCAAAAATTTGCAGCAAACGGTCTGTTTCCAAAAATTCACCCTGCGCGTCAATAACGCCCAGACGGTCTGAATCTCCGTCAAAAGCCAACCCTAAATCAGCTTTTTCGCGCAAGACCGTTTCACGCAAAACCGTCAGGTTTTCAATTTTTGACGAATCAGGCGCATGGGCCGGAAAATTCCCGTCCACCCGTTCGTTCAGCACGATATGCCGTCCCGGCAGACGCCGAACCAGCGCGGGCACGACAACGCCCGCCGTTCCGTTGCCGCAATCCCACACAACCGTCAGCGGTTTTCCGTCAGGGCAAAAATCCCGGACAAGACGGTCAATATACCGAGGCAGGAAATCTTCATTATATAAAATTCCTTCTCCGTATTCAAAATCGCCCCGTTCAATCAGAGTCCCCAGATTTTGAATTTCAGCGCCGCAAAAAGACTTGCCGTCAATCATCAGCTTAAAGCCGTTATATTCTTTCGGATTATGCGACGCTGTCACCATAACGCCGCCCGACTTTTTTGTCAGAACCGCCGCAAAATACAGCATCGGCGTCGGGCAGCAACCGATATTTAGCACCTCTAAACCGCAAGAAAGCAGCCCGCGGATCAAAGCTGCAGACAAAGCCGGCGTTGACAGCCGTCCGTCGCCGCCGACCAGACATTTACGCAATCCCGCGCGTATCAGAACAGTTCCGAAAGCCCGGCCGATCAGCTCTGCGGACCGATCCGTCAGCGTTAAACCTGCAACGCCGCGGATATCCGCGGCGCGCAGAACAGATTTATTTAAAATTTCCTGATCAGGTAATGACATCAGGCGCCTTGCGTCCCGTTTTGGCTTTAACGCCGGAAATTTCTTCGGCAATTTCAATCAGTTCTGCCAAAGCTTCCTGCGGATCCATGTCATGACGGGCAACATTGGGTTCGTACTTTTCAATGTAAATACGAATTGTTGCTCCTTGCGTTCCCGTGCCGGACAAACGGAAAACGATACGCGATCCGTCCTTGAACAAAATGCGAATTCCCTGATGCGCGCTTTCGCTTTTGTCAACGGGATCGACATATTTGAAATCATCAAACGTTTCGACTTCGTAATCACCGTAAAATTTACCGACGCCGTCCGCCGCCATCGCGCGCATGTTATCCATGATTTCATTGGCGATTTTGCTGTCAACGGCTTCATAGTCGTGACGGGAATAGAAATTCCGTCCGTATTTTTTCCAGTGCGCTTTGACGATTTCTTCCACCGACATATTTACGGCGGCGATAATGTTCAGCCAGTATAAAACCGCCCACAAACCGTCTTTTTCACGAACGTGATTCGATCCCGTGCCGAAACTTTCCTCGCCGCAGATGGTCGCTTTGTTCGCGTCCAAAAGGTTGCCGAAGAACTTCCAGCCCGTCGGGGTTTCATAACAGCTCATACCCATGCCGCGCGCCACGCGGTCAACGGCCTGCGACGTCGGCATGGAACGTGCAACGCCTGTCAAACCGCGGTCATAACCGGGTGCATTCCAGAAATTCGCCACAATAACCGCCAGACTGTCGCTGGGGTTGACATAGAATTTGCGCCCCAAAATCATGTTACGGTCGCCGTCGCCGTCCGAAGCCGCCCCGAAATCCGGCGCTTCGTCGGAAAACATATATTCGACCAGTTTATGCGCGTGCACCAGATTCGGATCCGGGTGGCCGCCGCCGAAATCTTCTTTCGGTTCGCCGTTGACAACGGTTCCTTTGGGAGCCTTCAGGACTTCTTCCAAAATGTATTTGGCATAAGGGCCCGTCACGGCATGCATCGCGTCGTAACGCATTTTGAAATTGCCGACTTCAAACAACCGGCGAATCAAATCAAAATCAAACAGCTTTGCCATCAGTTCGGCGTAATCGGATACCGGATCAATGATCTTGATTTTCGTTTCGCCCAGAACTTTTTCCCCGATCGTGTCCAAATCAATATCGGGCGTATCGGCGATCTGATAGCTTTCGATTTTTTGCGTGTTGGCATAAATTGCTTCCGTTACTTTTTCCGGAGCGGGACCGCCGTTGGAAATATTGTATTTAATACCGAAATCCTCTGTCGGGCCGCCGGGATTATGGCTGGCGGACAGGATAATGCCGCCGAAAGCCTGATATTTGCGGATAACGCACGATGCCGCCGGCGTTGACAGCAGCCCGCCTTTGCCGATCATCAGTTCGCCAAAGCCGTTTGCCGCGGCCATTTTGATGATCGTCTGAATGGCTTTGCGGTTAAAGTAACGGCCGTCGCCGCCGATCACCAGCGTTTTTCCCTGAAAATCGTCAAGGCTGTCAAAAATAGACTGAACAAAGTTTTCCAGATAATGCGGTTGTTCAAAAACGGTTACTTTTTTACGTAACCCGGAAGTTCCCGGACGCTGCCCTTCAAAAGGTTTTGTCGGAACGGTTTTAATATTCATTCTGTCCCCCTGACAAATAAAAAAACAAAGATTTCTTAACAGAATTACGGATCAAAAGGCATCTGTCAAGACAAGCTTGTTTTATTCTTGTTTTATGCGGGTTTCAAATCAGCTTTCGGGCAGAGCGTCTTCGCCGATCGCCTGCAAAATAGAGCGCAGCTCCTGTCTGGCCGCCACATGAGGCATGGACAAAGCTACGTCCGATCTGCCCGTGCCGACGTCCAGCAGAGTCAGGCCTTTTAAAAACAGTTCGCGGAAAATAATCCTCTCGCCCAGACCGGGCAGGGGCGTGAAATTAACGCGTTTTCCCAAAGCTTCCAGCAATTTCCAAATTAATTTTTCATTGCGCGTCGACACATGCATGACACGGTTGCGCAAAACGAACCATCGCGTCTGCGGCTTTTTCTGCGCCGCGCGTTTCTGTCTGGCCTGCCAGACGGTCTGCGCGTAATGGCCGGGCGATTTAATCGTCAGCGTTTCCGGTTCGACTTTTGCCAAAACGTCCAGATCGATCAGACTGTCGTTTAACGGCGTAATCAAAATATCCGCCGCCGTATGCGCCAGACGGAACAGATAACTGTCCGAACCGGCCGTATCAATAATGACGAAATCATTTTCGTTTTGCAGCTGTTCAAGCCGGCGGACAAAAGCCTGTTCGTCTTCGCCGCGTTCTTCTTCAGTCGGGTTTTCCCGCACGGTTACGGTTAAGTGTTCGGGCAGTCCCAGCCCGATACCGCGGGCGGCGGCATAGGCAGACCGGTTTTGAATATAATGCGTCAGCGTGCCCTGCCGTCCGTCCAGATCTATTGACGCCACCAGCTTTTTTTGGCACAGAAACCATACGATCAAATGCATTGCCAGCGTTGATTTGCCGGTGCCGCCCTTTTCGTTTCCGATGACGATGATTTTTCCCCTTGCCATATTGCCTTCTTTTCAAAAGATTTTCGACGGGAATCCTACCCGCCGCAAAAACAAATTTCAAGGCTTTTAAAATCGGGTAAAAAATCACGACTTATTTGTTATTTTTTTCACGATTATTTCTTGCTTTTACCTCGCCGAACGTTTAAAACTGTAAAATACCCACAGCCGAAAGAGAAAACAATCGACCGGCTATCCGTCATACATTCTTGGAGAAAACTAGATGAGTGAAACGACAGGGCATGAAGTATCTGCCTTTGATAAGATAGAAAAGGTCAAGGAAATTCTGGATAAAAACGGCCGCCGGAGTTCCCGACTGATCCCCATTTTGCAGGAAGTACAGGAAGTTTACCGCTACCTGCCCAAAGAAATCATGAATTACGTCGCGCAGGCGCTGGGCATTCCGGCCGGCCGCGTTTACGGCGTCGCGACATTTTACGCCCATTTTTCCTTGGAACCCAAAGGGCGTTATCTGATCCGTCTGTGCGACGGAACGGCCTGCCACGTCCGCGGTTCGGAACCGATTCTGCATGCTCTGCGCGAAAAGCTGGGCCTGACGGCCGAAAAGCCGACGACGGACGATATGATGTTTACGATCGAAACCGTTTCATGCCTGGGGGCCTGCGGTCTGGCGCCCGTCGTCGTTGTCAACGAAGACGTCCACGGACAAATGACTCCGGACAAAGCGGTAAAAATGGTTGACGATATTTTGCAGGCGGAGAATTCCTGATGACTGAAAATTTAGAAAAAATTGCTTCCGATTACAAAGCGATGCACGACACCGTTACCCGCCGCATGGTTATCTGCGCCGGAACGGGCTGTATTGCCAACGGTTCCCTGAAATTATACGACGCGTTGTTAAAGGAAATTGAAAAAGCCGGCATTAATGTCGCCGTTGAATTAAAAACCGAAGATCATGCCAAAAAATCCCACCTGTCCAAAAGCGGTTGTCAGGGGTTTTGCCAGATGGGGCCTTTGCTGTCCATTGAACCCGACGGTATTCTGTATTGCCGCGCTCATGCGGCAGACGCGGCCGAAATCGTCGAAAAGACATTAAAAAACAATGAATTGATCGATCGTTTGGTGTACAAAAGCCCGACGGACGGGTCGCACTGCCGCGGCACGAACGACATTCCGTTTTATACGCGCCAGCGCCGTACCGTCCTGAAAGCCTGCGGCCACGTCGATCCGGAAGATATCCGTGAATACATTTATCATGAAGGATACAAAGCCGCGCAAAAAGCGTATACGGAAATGACGGACGAAACGGTCTGCAAAGAAATTCTGGATTCCGGCCTGCGCGGACGCGGCGGCGGCGGATTTCCGACCGGTTTGAAATGGGATTTAACCCGCAAGGTGCAGGGCGATAAGAAATACGTCATCTGCAACGCCGACGAAGGCGATCCGGGCGCTTTTATGGATCGTTCCGTTATGGAAGGCAATCCGCATTCCGTTATCGAAGGCATGATGATTGCCGCTCGCGCGATCGGCGCCGACGAAGGTTACATTTATGTGCGCGCCGAATATCCTCTGGCGGTCAAGCGTATGCGCAAAGCGATCGAAGACGCAGAAAAACTGGGTATTCTGGGCAATAATATTTTCGGATCGGGCAAAAACTTTACCCTGCATGTCATGGAAGGCGCGGGCGCTTTTGTCTGCGGCGAAGAAACGGCTTTAATGGCCTCCATCGAAGGAAAACGCGGCATGCCGCGCCCGAAACCACCTTTCCCCGCCCAATCGGGATTATGGGGCAAGCCGACGGTTATCAACAACGTTGAAACGCTGGCCAGCGTTCCGATGATTATCCTGAAAGGCGCCGGGAACTATCGTTCCGTCGGTACGGAAAAATCGCCCGGCACGAAAACGTTCGCCGTTACCGGCCACGTCGCCAACACCGGATTGATCGAAGTTCCGTTCGGAACAACTCTGCGCGAAATCATTTTTGACATCGGCGGCGGCGTTTTAAACGCCAAAGGCGAAGTCGACAACGACAGTTTTAAGGCCGTGCAGATCGGCGGTCCGTCCGGCGGCTGCTTGACTGCCGAACATCTGGATCTGCCGATTGACTTCGATTCGCTGCGCTCGGCTGGCGCCATGGTCGGTTCCGGCGGTCTGGTCGTCATGAACAAAAATACCTGTATGGTCAGCGTCGCTCGGTTCTTTATGCAGTTTACGCAAAACGAATCCTGCGGCAAATGCACGCCGTGCCGCGAAGGCACAAAGCAAATGCTGGCTTTGCTGGACGACATCATGGCCGGCCGCGCGACCGAAGAAACGCTGGATCTGCTGGAAGAAACGGCAAAAACCGTTCAAAAAGCGTCCTTGTGCGGTCTGGGCAAAACGGCGCCCAATCCGGTATTGTCAACGCTGCGTTACTTCCGTGACGAATATCTGGCGCACGTTCGCGACAAAACCTGTCCGACCGGTCAGTGCAAAGCTTTGGCCAAACCGGAAATTGATCCGATTTTGTGCCGCGGCTGTACGGCCTGCGCGCGCAAATGCCCCGTCGGCGCCATTACGGGAACGGTTAAACAACCGCACTCCATTGACCCGACGAAATGTATCAAATGCGGCGCCTGTGCCGCAGCGTGCAAGTTCGGTGCCGTTAAAGGCATCGCTCCCCGTGCTTAAGTGAAAGGTGAAGCTTTATGACTGAAAAGAAAACTTTGTTCATTGACGGCAAAGAAGTCGAAATTAAAAATGAACGCAATATTTTAGAGCTGTGCCGTAAAGCGGGGATCGATATCCCGACGTTTTGCTATCAGCCGGAACTGAGCATTTACGGCGCCTGCCGTTTGTGTCTGGTCGAAATCGAAGGCCGCGGTATTCTGTCGTCGTGTTCCACGCCGCCGGAAGCAGGCTTGAAAATTAAAACGAACACCGACGAAATCCGCAGGCTGCGCCGTATGACGATGGAACTGCTGCTGGCTTCTCACCCGCAGGACTGCCTGAAATGCGGCAAAAGCACGCACTGCAAGCTGCAGGAAATCGCGCGTAAAGTCGGCGTGAAGGAAATCCGTTACAAACATTCGGTCAAAGATCTGCCGGTTGACGACAGTTCTTATTCTTTGATCCGGGATCCCGCAAAGTGCATTTTGTGCGGCAACTGCGTGCGCATGTGCGCGGAAGTCCAGGGCGTCGGTGCCGTCAACTTTGCCAACCGCGGTTCCAACAGCGTTGTCATTACCGCTTTCGGCAAAGACATGGCAAAAACAGAATGCGTCAACTGCGGCCAGTGCGCGGCGGTCTGTCCGACGGGCGCTTTGCAGATCAGATCCGAAATTGACGATACGATAAAAGACATCAACAATCCCGAAAAGATAACGGTCGTTCAGATGGCTCCGGCCGTCCGCGTCGCCATTGCCGAAGAATTCGGCCTGCCGCCCGGAATCGATTCGACCAAGAAAATTGTTGCGGCTTTAAAGAAAATCGGCGTCGATTACGTTTATGACACGAACTTTACCGCGGATATGACGATTGTTGAGGAAGCCACCGAATTTGTGAATCGCCTGCAAAACGGCGGCACGTTCCCGATGTTTACTTCGTGCTGTCCGGCATGGATCAAATATGCGGAAACGTATTATCCGTCTTTGTTGAACAACATCAGTTCCTGCCGTTCGCCGCAGGGCATGTTCGGCGCGATTGTACGCAAAGCGATGCCCGGCCTGACAGGTAAAGACAACAAGGATATCGTATCCATTTCGATCATGCCCTGCACTGCCAAGAAATTTGAAGCCCGTCGGGAACAGTTCATGCATGACGGCAAAGCTGAAATCGACCACGTTCTGACGACGCAAGAATTGGCGGAAATGTTAAAATCCGCAGGGATTAACCTGATTGAGATGGACGACGTCGATCTGGATATGCCGCTGGGCATGTACACCGGCGCCGGCGTTATTTTCGGCGTGACCGGTGGTGTTATGGAAGCCGTGCTGCGCTTTGCCGCGGAAAAGGTCGGCGGAATCAAAGACGCGATTGAATTTAAGAACGTCCGCGGGGAAGAAGGAATCCGCGAAGCCGAAGTCGAATTAAACGGCAGAACGTTCAGACTGGCGGTCGTTCACGGATTGGCCAATGCGGGCAAAGTCGCACAGGAAGTCATTGACGGCACCTGCAAATACGATCTGATCGAAGTCATGGCCTGCCCGATGGGCTGCGTCGGCGGCGCCGGCCAGCCGGTCAGCGAAGGTCTGGTCAAGAAAAAGCTGCGCGCGCAGGGGCTGTATAAGGCCGACGAAACGTGCGCTTTGCGTAAATCGCAGGACAATACGGCCGTTTACGAAGTTTATGAAAAGTACTTTGAAGGCGGCCCCGCGACACATGCGGCGCATGAAAACCTGCATACGACTTATGTCGCCAGACCGAAAACGGATCTGGAACTTGACATGAACAGAACGGCCAAAGACGCCGTACGTGTCGAGTTAAACCTGTCGGGCGAAAACATGCGTAAAGGCGTTGAAAACCTGATGGGTGACGTGTTTGCCAAAATCCGCGAAAACGGATTGCAGCAGCAGACGAAAGTCGTTGTGACATTCGGCCACACCGGTGATGATCCGATGGTCACGGTTGCAGGCAAAACCGTTGAACCGGAAGCCGGCAAAGTTGTCGAAGCGATTAAAGCCGCAAGATAAATAAAAAGAAAACAGCCTTTGATAACAAAGGCTGTTTTTTTATGTCGGAAATTGATAACATAACCCGGTAATGAAAAATTTTAATAAAGGTCCGCTTATGAAAAAATGCCTTATATGCCTGATAACGGTTTTTCTTGTTTCCTGTGCTTCCTGCCCCCGTCCGGAAACGGCCGTTCTGCGCAATCAGTTAAAAGAACACACTCTGATCGTTTATAAGGACGGAAAGACGACATTTTACGATGAACGCGGCCTGCAACCTTTATTGATCCGCCTGAACGACGGCACGTTTAAAAACGCTTTCGTCGCCGACCGCATTGTCGGCAAAGCTTCGGCTCTGCTGCATGTTTACGGCGGCGTTAAAGAAGTATATACGCCGGTTATCGCCAAACAGGCAGCTGCCGTTTATGAAAAACACGGCATAAAATACAGTGCGGATAAAGTCGTTGAAAATATACGCAACCGAACAAATACAGGGCTGTGCCCCATGGAAATGAAAGTTCAAAATATTGATGATCCGGCAGAAGCTTACCGCATTTTCAGCCGGCAATAACAAACGGAAGAAACAGTATGCCGATTAATGACCAGAAGATATCGCCACAGCTAAAAATTACCGGCGGCAATTATGAAACGCTGACGAACTTAATTAACGACGTCGCCGCCAGCCCGACGGGAAAAGCTTTGCTGGAACAGGCGGCCGCACAGGGGTATTCTTTAAGCGTCGAAAATATTGACGGTATGGGGCACTGCCATGCCAAAGACAAACGGATCGTTCTGTCCGACAAATGTTCTTATGATAAAATGGTATCGTCCTTAGCGCACGAAGCCCGCCACGTCGAACAGATTGCCAAAGGCGCTGAACCATACTATACGCCGTCGGTTTTGTTAAAAGACCAGTTGATCGAAAAACGGCTGATGGAAGCCGACGCCGTCGCCGTTTCCCTGATGGTCTGCCATGAATTGAAAGAACGCGGCAACCCCGCGCCGATGCAGGCGGCCGTACCGCATTATGAAAAGGAAACGGCGGCTTTTGAAAAAGGAATGAAAATTTCCAAAAACGAAGCGCTGACTCAAGCGGCTTTAGCCTGGTACGGCAATGAAAATCGGTTGTTCAAGCATGAATGTCGCGTCATTGCCGTTCCCGTTGCCATGGGCGCGAATTTTGAAAATACAACGGGGAAATACAAGCCTGTGACAGCCGAATCCTGCATTGACCGCCTTTGCCGTTTTGATAATGCCCCGTACTTTACATGCAGCGCCGAAGAATTAAAAACGCCGCAGCGGGCGGGTATTTCCCAAAGGACAAAAGACTGGCTGAACGTTAACGTCAATTTATGCAAAAATGCCGGTGTTTCTGCGGAACCGTCGGTGGAATCTCTGCCCGTTTATCAGGATTCCCCAATGTTATACGGTCAGGTTAATATGCCGCCGATGTATCCGAACGCTTTTGAAAAAATTGAAGCTTATAAAGCCGCCCGTGCCGTACGGCTTCAAACGGTCGCGCGAAGAAAAAACGGCAGATAACCCGGAAAACGATTTACGGCTTTTATTCCGGACTTATTGCCTCTTGTCCGGCAGACTGAAACAGATTAAAAATAAAATAAATCAACGAATAAGGAACAGATAATGACAACAAAACATACTCCCCTTTTAATTCTGGGATCCGGCCCGGCCGGATACACTGCGGCTATTTATGCCGCCCGGTCATTGATAACTCCCGTATTAATTTCCGGCATGCAGCCCGGCGGACAGCTGACGCAAACGGGCGATGTGGAAAACTTTCCCGGTTTTCCCGAAAAAATCAGCGGCATGGAACTGATGGACAATATGCGCCGGCAGGCGGAAAATCTGGGCGCCGTTATAATTGACGAAACGGCTGTCAAAGTCGATTTGTCCCAAAAACCGTTTACGGTTACTTTGGATTCCGATGACATTTATACCTGTGACGCTTTGATTATTGCCACGGGCGCTTCAGCTAAATGGCTGGATTTGCCCAACGAACAGCCTTTGCGGGGATTTGGCGTTTCCGCCTGCGCGACCTGCGACGGCTTTTTTTACAGAAATAAAAAAGTCGCCGTTATCGGCGGCGGAAATACGGCGGTGGAAGAAGCGCTATATCTGGCCAATCTGGCTTCTGAAGTTTATCTGATTCACCGGCGCGACGAACTGCGTTCCGAAAAAGTCATGCAGGAAAGATTAAAAGCGCACCCGAAAATTAAAACAATCTGGAACACGGTTGTTGAAGATTATATCGGTGACAAAGATAAAGGCGGATTAACCGGTTTGTTATTAAAAAATGTCAAAACGGGTGAGAAATCGGAATTAGCCGTCGACGGTTCATTTGTAGCGATCGGCTACGCGCCGAATACGGAACTGTTCCGCGGACAGCTGGAATTAGACGAAACAGGCTTTATCGTTACAAAACATGGCACGCCCTATACTTCTCTGGACGGCGTTTTTGCCGCCGGCGATGTGCAGGAAAAATTTTTCCGGCAGGCGGTTACGGCGGCGGCAGGCGGCTGCCGCGCGGCGCTGGAAGCCGAAAAATATTTGTCGGCTTTGGAAAAATAAAAAAGACTCCCTGTAAAACAAGGAGGAGCTTTATATGTATTACCTCAGGCAGTTAAACAGTATCTGTTTTCTGCTACGTGGAAAGGTATTTTTTGTCTTTTTTATATGAAAATGACGAATGTCCGGTAACTGGAAAGAATAATACTTTCCTGTCTTTACTAAACCTTGCTTACAATAAATTTTATTAAACGGATACTTTTTACGTTTAATAGGAAGGGGATTGCTTCTTTGTTATAAGAATTTCTGATTTTGTTTTTTGTTAACTTTATAAATTGAGGTCTTTTTGTGAAAATTTTTTATTCATCACTATAGACTATTTTAAATCATGCATTTGATTCATTTTTCCATATGCAAAAAAACTTGCGTTTTATGCAAGTTTTTTTTGCTGTTTATTTTAATCGGAAGCTATCTGCCGGATTGTTCTTTTTTTAATAAAACCGTCCGGGAGGATATGCGGGTGTCGGCGTTTTCCGCCATAATGACGGCCTTAATCTTTTCAGCGTCTTTTTTCAAAGAACCGCTTAAAAAAACAATGTCTGTCGCCGCTTGTTCATACTTGGGATTTCTGTCCTGATACATCTGACGCATAATATCAGCAGCTGTTTCCGACGCTTTTTTATCCCCGGCGTCAAGACTTTTTTTATACAATTCTGCATGCAGACGTAAACCGTCCGTCTTAAATTCTTTTTTTTCGGCAGGTTTGCGGACTGCCCAGCCTTTGCCTAAAACGGCGTCCCGTTGTTCCCTGCGCCAGGATTGTTCAATCGGCCGGTTAATATTTGAACGCCCTTTCGTTCCCGTCAGCCAGCGGTTGAAATCCTTCATGATGTGGGATAACAGAACGCTTTCTTTTTCAGGCTTTATATAAATACTTTTATAGCCTTGTTCTTTAAAAGCCGCCGCCGTTTCCGGGTGCAAAAGCGCTTTTCCGCCCAAATCGGGAACCTTTCCGTTAAAAGCGCCTTTGGATAACAGGTCGACAATAACGGCGGATTCAAAATCGCGGAAAGTTTTTTCCGTGTATTTTTCCATAAAAACCGCCGGTGTTTCCAACAGGCGGCGCCCTTCCTGTATCGGAATGTTGCGGCCGGTTAAAAATTTATCGGTCAACGGATTGTTCCGGTCGGCAATGTAGGCGCGCATTTCTTTGTCGGTTGACACCGTTTCCAGCGTTTTACCCGACATTTCGGTATATTGGCCGGCCAAGTAATCGGTCATTGTCGTTTTGCCGATTCCGGGCAGGCCGATGATGACCGTTTTACACAACTTTTCTGCAAATAAATCCATTGAAGTTGTTTCGGTCATCCGGCATTCCTATCTGGATTTCGCCGTTAAATGCTTCATGACGGCCGGATTGATTTTTTCCGCCGGTTTCGCCTGTGCTTTTGTTTCCAATGCGCGGCTTTGCGACATAAAGCGGTAATGTTTGCTTAAATCCTTAAATCCTTCCAATACTTCCGTCGGGCGGTTGGTATCGTTCATCTGTTCCAAATGTTCCGCCGTCGTCAGTTTGTAATTCGGATCTTGGCAAAACGTTTTATAGCAACGCAGCGTCGGTTCGTCGATAACCGTGCCGCCTTTTTGCCAGGCGTAATTCATGCCCAGCGTGATGGCCGCCGTTCCGTCGGAACGGATATTGTCGCCGACCATAACGGCCGTAGAAGGATCTTTGACGCCCATGTCGTCCAGAATTTTCTGCATGTTTTTGGGGTTCGGCTTGTTTGTTTTGGGTTCCAGAATGACCAGTTTGTCCCCCAGAGCGTTGCGCAATTCTTCGGCTTTGCCTTTAACGGGTTTGCGGATAATCTGGCCGTCCTTTAAATCCGGCAGGACGTACAGACCGTCGATCATATCGGCCGTAATGCCCATTTTTGCCAGACGGGGAACGCAGACGGATTCGCGCGAATCCGTATATAAGACAAACTTTGCGCCCGAAGCTTTGATTTTATTGATTGTCGCCAGCACGCCGTCGTACAGTTCGGCTTTGCTTTTATCCTTATCCCATTCGTGGAAAATTTTTTCCTGCGCCTTTTCCATTTCGGGAGAAGTCGGTTTCAAAGACGGCGTTAAAGCGACGTCCATACGTAAATCTTTACCGATATAAGGGCCGGAAATATGTTTCATGCTGTCGGGCACGTGCGCCAAAAGATCCTGTTCAATATCGGCGCGGTCGCGGCCGTGCAGTTTTGCCAGCTTGTCCATGGCAACGTCCAAAGCATTGCCCCACGCGCCGAATTTGTCGGCAATCGTGTTGTCAATATCGCTGACGACCAGACTGATAGGTTTTTTATCGGACATAATGATTTACCCCTTAAATGAAATGTCGCTCTAAATTCTTATAGCAAATACCGATGAAAAAGAAAAGGACTTTTTTGTCTATAGACGGAAAAATGTTTTTTTTCGTAAATGGTTGAAACGGGGTCATTTTTTTATATATAAAGCCTTTTTCCGGAAAACATAGTCTTTCCCGGCGGCGGAAGGAATAAGGAAAGGTGGACAAAATCATAAAAAGAACGGAGCGTTTTTGCAAAGACGCTCCGTTTCGGAAAAAAGCGTTTTATTTTTTGCCGTCTTTTTTGTTCTGCCGTTCGTCATCGGTTTTGTCGGAACATTTTGAAAAATCGACATTATATAAAATAAACGGCGGCGGAGTATTCAGTTCTTCGGTAATGCCGCAGGGAATATCCCGGCCGGTCAGCAGGCGCAGCAAAAAGGAATCTTTTTTGGTCGTGTCCGCAAAAAAAGAATAACGCTGCTGCATATTATAAAACAATGCCGGGCGGTCAGGGATTTCCAAAAACAGCAAAATGGCTTTGACCCGGTGCTTTTTCAGCAGATCTACGGCCAGTTTGTTGTCGTTTGCGTAAAGCAGCCAGAAATTATCCGTAATGCCTTCGATATTTCTGTGGTACGGCGTGCCAATGACTTTGCCGTCTAGTTCCCATATGATTTCCGGGCCGGAAGATGTGTCCGACAGAATACTGCCTTCTCCGGCCGGCAGATAAGGTTTGACAACGCGCATCGGCGGGCGGCGGGGGGATAAAGAGCGGTTGACGGATATGTAATTTATTCCCAGATAGGCGGCGAACAAGACATAGACGGCGGTCAGAAAAGCTCCTTTCGTTCTTTCGGAATATTCTTTTCGTCCGGCGCGCAGGGAAAAAGCGGTAACGAAAATATACGGCGTGAACAACGAAGAAATACGGGAATACCGGACGGCCGTAAATGACAGTCCCGTTAAAAACAGCAGCGGGATTATTGTCAAAATCAAAATACAGCGCTGTTTTTCAGAACAGAATTTGAAAATGCAAAGGCCGATGACAATTCCCAGAACGGAGGGCATGCTGCCCAGGAAAAACAAAGTCGGTCTTTGTATGCTGGGCTGCAGTTCCACGATGTCTTTTGCCCATATTTCCCGGATAAACGGCGGGAAATAGGGGTTAAAGACGACTGCCGGCGGGAAAAACAGAAACAGGATTCCGGCGAATACCGCGGCGCTTAGGAAAACGGCGCCGGCTTTTCGCCAAAACGAAGTCAGCATTTGTTTTTCTTCCGCCAGAGAAAGAATAATCATGGCCGTGGCGGAAAAACCGATAATGACGACCAGTAAAAAGGACAGCCGGCCGTTGTCCGGGAAAAAGAATCCTTCAAACGGCGGGTTGACAATCAGGAAAACAAACGAGCTGATAAAATAGTAAAAATAAAAAACAGCGCAGTTTTTGGCCGTCGTTTTGTTCATTAAGAACAACAGGACCAAAGCGGCCAGCAGCCCGTAAGACACCAACAGCCCTTCGATTGACGTCCACAGGCAGAATCCGGCGCCGATTCCTGCAATACGCAGATATTTTGCGTTTTCGGAATACAGATAACGGATCAGTCCGCCCGTTGTGACAAAAACAAAAAAAGCGGTTAAGGCATGGTGATCCGGTTTAATTAAAATATATGTTTCGGTAACGGAAGGCTGTACAAAAAACAGACAAACGCCGATCAGTCTTAACACCGGTCCGGCAACGGGTTTTAATCCCCAGATCAAAGCCAGAGCGGATAAGACCAGAACGCCGGTCTGGAAAATATAACCGCCCCAGAAAACGGCTTCTTTCAACGGGAAAAACAGAAAAGCGGGCAGAGAAAAAAGTAACCAGAGAATATCCGTAATGCGTGTAAAATGCAGAATTTCCCCGAATGGGTAATTTGTATGCATATACGGCGTTTCCGCCCAGTTTCGGGTTAAAATCAAATCCAGAACGCGCCGGGCATGCGTATAATTGTCCGTATCCGGGTAACGGTCGCCCAATTCGGGCAGAACGGCCAGCTGCGAAATCAGAATGAAAATAGCGATGAAAAGATATTCGTGTTTTTTATAAAAAGCGTACATCAGCTTTTTATCCTTTTTTTGTTATTGTTTTTTCAAAAGGATACGGGAAATCGCGCCGACCGTCAAGGCCGCGTTCTATGCGCCGCTGCCGCCGACGGTGATTTTGGAAATACGGACGGACGGCTGTCCGACGCCGACGGGAACCATTTGCCCGCCTTTGCCGCATGAACCGATGCCGTTGTCCAGACAGGCGTCCGTCGCCACCATGTCAATGGCGTTCATGACTTCGATGCCGCTGCCGATCAGTGTGGCGTCTTTGATCGGGGCGGTAATTTTACCGTCTTCGATCAGGTAGGATTCGGCCGAAGTAAAGACGAACTTGCCGGACGTGATGTCGACCTGGCCGCCGTGAAATGACTTTGCGAAAATGCCTTTTTTAACCGAGGCGATCAGTTCGTTGGGGTCTTTGTCGCCGGCGGTCATAAACGTATTCGTCATACGAACCTGCGGCGCGCAGGCAAAAGATTCGCGCCGTCCGTTGCCGGTGGGGGCTTTGTTCATCAGCCGCGCGTTCATGCGGTCCAGCATATAGTTTTTCAGAATACCGTCTTCAATTAAAACGGTTCTTTGCGAAGTCGTGCCTTCGTCGTCGACGGTGATTGACCCGCGCCGGTCGGGCAGCGTGCCATCATCGACAATCGTAATGCCTTTGGCCGTGACTTGTTCGCCGATTTTTCCCGTAAAAACGGAAGAGCCTTTGCGGTTAAAGTCGCCTTCCAAACCGTGTCCGACGGCTTCGTGCAGCAAAACGCCGCACCAGCCGCCGCTTAAAACGACAGGCATTTCCCCGGCCGGGGCGGGGACGGATTCCAGATTGACCAAAGCCGTGCGTAAAGCTTCGTCCGCTGCGGATTTCCAGACGTTTTCATCAATGATTTTATCGTAAAGGTATCGTCCGCCCAAACCGAACGCGCCGCTTTCCATACGGTCGCCGTTTTTCACGACGACGCTGATCATTAAATTGACTAACGGCCGGATATCGTCGGTTTCGCGGCCTTTGGCCTGAATGACCTTCACCGCCTGCCATTCGCCGGACAAAGCGGCGGATACCTGTACAACTCTGGGGTCTTTTGCACGCAGATACGCGTCGATCTGCCCCATGAGTGCCACTTTGTCTTCAAACGCCGTTAAAACCAGCGGGTTGGCGTCCGTGTATAAAGGGACGGATCCCGTCAGGGCCGGCAGATACAGCGTCTGATCCGTTGCGGCCGTTTTGATCGGCTGCACGCTTTGCGCGGCCTGTTTTAACGCGTTCGGAGTCAGTTCGTTTGAAATCGCATAGGCATAGGTTTCACCGCAGACGGCGCGCAGTCCGAAACCCGCCGTCGCGTCAAAAGACGACGTTTTGATCCGTCCGTCGTCCAGCGTCAGGCGTTCGGAAAAACGATATTCCAGAAACAGTTCGCCGTCGTTGCAGCCGGTCAGAGCGTTTTGAACGATGTTCCGCGTAAGATCCCGGTCCATTTGATTGAAAAACAAGCCGTCCGTAATTTCTTGCGCTGTCATGACGTTTCCTTTCATTTTTGCGACATTTTAGTGTATATTTAAGGATTATTTGCAAAAAATGCTTTAAGAAAATAAAGATTATTGCAAATTTTTTTTACAGAATGTTGAAAAATGAAGGAGAAAGAAAATGTTTCCTCTGATCGGATTACTGGTTGTCATCGGCAGCGTTGCGGGCGGTTATTTGTGGGGAGGCGGACATTTCAGCGTTTTATGGCAGCCGGGGGAATTTTTAATCATCGGCGGCGCGGCGTTCGGGGCTTTTTTGATTTCCAATCCGCCGGGCGTCGTTTTCGCCACGTTTAAAACTTTACCGCGTATTTTTATGCCACCGCGTTATAACAAAAAAAGCTTTTCCGAAGCGCTTGGCATGCTGTATGTGTTTTTCCGTCTGGCCCGGTCAAAAGGCAACATGATGCTGGAAGCTCATGTCGAAAAACCGGAATCGAGCGATATTTTTAAACAGTTTCCCCTGATAACCAAAGATCACGAAGCCATGGATTTTATGACGGGATATATGCGCCTGCTGACGTTCGGCAGTCTGGCGCCCCATGAAATCGAAGCGGTGATTGACGCCGAAATGGAAGGAATCCAACATGAAAAAGACGCTTTGTCCGCCGGGTTGAACCGTGTGGCCGACGCGTTGCCCGGATTGGGGATTGTCGCGGCGGTGCTGGGGGTTATTCATACGATGGGCGCTTTGAACGAACCGCCCGAAGTTTTGGGAAACCTGATCGGCGCGGCGCTGGTCGGAACCTTTTTCGGCGTTTTAATGGCATACGGCTTTGTCGCGCCGCTGTCCGCCGCCGTTGCCAATACGTTAAATCCGGAACTGGAATATCTGAATTTGATCAAAGCGGCTTTGATGGGACATATTCAGGGATATGCGCCGCAGGTGTCGGTTGAATTCGCCCGCAAATCGCTGCCGCCGGACGTCCGCCCGACTTTTGCCGAAGTTGATGCGATGTGTGAAAAACTGTAATGCGGGGAGGCGGTCATGTCCGATAAAGAACAGCCGATTGTCGTTAAGCGCGTAAAAAAGGGGGCTCACGATCATCACGGCGGGTCATGGAAAGTCGCTTATGCGGACTTTATGACGGCTATGATGGCGTTTTTTCTGCTGATGTGGATTCTGCAAACGGCAACCGAAGAACAAAAAGTCGGGATTGCCCAATATTTTACGTCCGGTTCCGTTATGGATTCTTCAACGGCCGGCGGAGAAACGATTTTGACCGGAGGACTGGAATCTTTGGAAACGGCTCCGGCGCCGCAGGCAATGCCGTTCGCCGGATTTGACGGATCAAACGAATTTCCGACATTGTCGCCGCAGCAGGAACGGCTGGTAAAAAAAGAAAAAGAATTGTTTGACCGGGCCAGAATCGCTTTGGAAGAAGCGATGCAGTCCGACGCGGCGTTAATGGAACTGCATGACAGCCTGATTATTTCGGAAACGAAGGAAGGATTACAGATTCAGCTGATCGACCAGTTGAATCAGCCGATCTTTATCAGCGGTTCGGACGTGTTAACGCCGAACGGCGCGCGGCTGACGGGGCTGCTGGCGCGCGTATTAAAACAGATGCCTCATTCTATGGCGATTGAAGGACACACGGACGCCGTTCCGTTCGCGGGAAAGAACGGATTTTCAAACTGGGAACTGTCTTCCCAGCGCGCTTTGGCGTTCAGACGGATGCTGATCAGCCTTGGCGTAAAGGACAAACAGATTACCCGCGTTGTAGGCAAAGCGTCAACGCAGCCGTATATCAAAAGCGATCCGGAAGCGCCGCAAAACCGGCGGATCAGTATTACGCTGCTGTCATTGATGACGGAAGATAATCAAAAATAACCGGATAGAAAAACAGCCTCTTTTCAGAGGCTGTTTTTAATGTCAGA
>ULQL01038115.1_pt1 | contig 30332 bp, 30 predicted proteins | sample 1954411 | NCBI WGS metagenome assembly ULQL01 (sample SAMEA4835654, study PRJEB28245) | human gut metagenome | biome: gut microbiome; material: fecal sample | place: Denmark | collected 2008 | reverse complement strand
TTTTTTGAATTATGCAAGGTATAAACGCGGAGCCGCTTACCATTTTTGCTTAAAAACAATGGGCAATGATGCCAAAATCTATGAGCTACAGGGAAGAAATCTATGAGTTGCAGGAAAGAAAACTATGACTTAGAATTTTTAACATAAAGCTCTAAAGCAGCCAAAGGAGAATAAGAGAGGTTGGAACGTAAACAGTTGGGAATGAGCAGATTTGCACAAAGTTGCCAAATCGGCATAAAGCAAGCGAGTGAGGAATATTGAAGTAGTTCAGTTACTAAATCGTGAGCCACAGTTACCTATGCAAAGCAGGTAACAATGCGGAAAGGCATCTTTGTGCATCAAAGGATCTTATTCCGCTGATTATCAATGCTTTGCGTGTCAAGAAACGTATCGGTAGCTACGTGAACAAGTGCTTGGATAGACTTATATCCGAACACTTGTTGCTATCTCCATAAAGGTTCGTTTTCCCATCCTTGTGGAAAGCCCATGGCATGTAAATCAATATTGGGATAATCTGCAAGCAACCTGAGCAGCGAACTTTTTAAATCCATACAAGGAGTTATAGTTTGCTCCATATATAATAAGGTGCATAACTGATGGTAAAGTTTGATAGGCTTTTGGGTTGGAGCAATCCAAGAAAGTGGAAGCCGATTTGGCAATTGTGGCTTCAATGCAAAACGCCTATTCCATATACGAGCATGGTGTGCACAACAATTGCGAAGCACGATTATGCACCTTATCCAACTTTCCAAGTAAGTGTATTGAGGTAGTCCAAACTCTCTTGCCACTTGCTTTTTAAGACGATTGTCCTTGAACAGACAAAATAATTTGGAAAGCGTTCCAAACGAAACGACCTCCAATGTTTTCCACACAGGAGGGAGAGAAGGGAAAGTATATTTCTCGGAATGCTCCTTGATGAAATCTTCATTTGAACGAGACACCTCTTTCTTGATATTGTCAAGGCAGCCTTCATAAAAGTCTGCATTCTTGAACAATGATACATCCATAAACCAAAATGCGCCATGCTCCATAGAAAATATCTGAATCATTTTGGTCCGAAGAGATTGCGAAGCTGCAATTTGGCAGTTGCAATATCTTCTATCACCAGCCCTCTGTTCTGGAGCAAGAACCTGTTCATCTACGTTTATCGGTTGTTTGTCGTAATCCATATACCCTTTATAAAAAGCGAAGTCCCACCGTGGTACGCATCGTTGAGAGGCGTGGTGGGATTTGTTGCTGCAAAAATACTCTTTTTTATTGGAAACTCCAAATATTTTCTTCAAAATCTGCTTGTCAAATATGGATTTTAACGTAAAAAGTTCTAATTTCCAAGGTTTTCTCCTTGTAAGCTATGCGAGATTTAGAAAAATATCGTATCTTTGTCCCCGAATTAAGGCGTTCTTTGCATATTGCAAAATACAGAAACGAGCAGAAGTCCGCTCGTTTCCATATTGTTACCTATATTATAAAGGCAAACGCCCAACTTCTTGATTTTCAATCAAAGTCCAATTTAGAGCGAGTTAGATTCGTTAACAAATTAAGTAGGCTCTAAATACTCGGTTCATCCTAACGAAAAAGTATCAAAAAAATCCGAAACAGATAACTTGTCTATCTATATCAAAGTCATATTTCACTAAGCTGCGGTTATTGTTAGATGCTTTCTTAAGCATTCATAAAGGCTTCAGTTCATAGGCTATATGATCAGAGATAACATATCTTTCACCTTAAGGAACCTGATTCATATTATTACTTGTATTTACCAGCAAACTTGTTGGCAAATACAAGCATAGTTGCTGGCAAATGCCAACAACTATATAATTCTAGATGTACTAACCAACAATACGTGGATGTATGACTATTAAGCCTATGAGTTATTGCCTTTATACAACACACCTTACAAGAGGTTATCCAATATGTGAAACCTTTCCTTCATAAGGTACATTTCAATTACTATGGAAAGCTTCTGCCCTTTCATAGCGAGTGGTGCATACTTGCAAAAATTCATTTAATATACAAAAGAAAAATAGTTTTTTTCTTGGTTGATTCGAGAAAAAAGCGTAACTTTGCAACAAATAAGAATAAAGGAGATTGAATTATGAAGAAATCTTTTATAGAAAGAATATCAAAGTTAGCTAATAACCCATACGTAAAAGGTATGGGAAGCATTACGAATATATTTGGCTCTAGTATTTCTTATAAACCAAAGTCTTTAGAGGATGATTTAAAAGTCTTAAGAAATGATTGGGAAGTTATAGGTACGGATATGCAAATTGCATTCGATTTATTTAGAAAGGAGGTTCCAAATGGACGATAATTCTATCAATGAAAAAGAGAAAACTTTAGAAAAAATCATTAGTGAACTTCCTAAAGAAGATAAAGAAAAAGTTGTTGCAGCTATCTATGCATACGAACGTAAATCCTGGAGCGGTCCATTACCTTCTCCAGAAGATTTCGAAAAATACGAGAACATTATGCCAGGTTCTATGAATAGAGTTTTAACTCTTATGGAAAAACAAGCAGATCATCGTATGGATAAAGAGAATAAAGAATTAGAAGCTCAGATTCAACAGTCTAAAACTGGACAAATTATAGGAGCCGTATTGGTTTCTCTATTTGGCTGCTTTGCTTTTATTCTAGGTATTTTAGGTCATGATAGTGTTGCTACAGGATTAGGTGTTGCTACAGCAATTAGCCTTGCAGCAATTTTTGTCTTAAAGCAGATTCCTTCTTGGTTGAAACAAAAATAAAAGACATATAAAAGTAAAACTAAAGGCGATAGGTGTACTAAATCTTATTGATTCAAGAGTTAGTGCACCTATCGCCTTTTTTATTCTTCCTTGATAATCCAATCGCTAATAGTGCGCTGGGTGCTGTCGTAATTTACACCAATCTTAAACAAACGCTTGCCATCGGCAGAATACGGAATCAGGTATCCCTTTTCATCTATCTGCCTGATTGCTTCCTCAGCAGAACCATCATACTTCAATTCGAAAACAAATACGGCATCCGGCATATACACCACGGCATCAGCCCTACCTATTGCACTATTCTCTTCTACCCTCATATGGGCACCCATCAGATTGAAGATAAGATAGAACACGGTCTGGAAATCCCGTTCACTCTTATTACTCAACCGGTTGGAGATACTGGCAAGATATGCCTTCAGGCGCACCATCGCTCCCTCTACATCAGTATCATAGAGCTTTTCCAGGAAATCACCCACCAAGCTATTATTGTCCAGGGATATTGGTGAAAGATAGTTAGGCGCAAGACTCTTGAGCATACCTATCTTTACCTCTCTGTTTGGGTATTCCAAAGTATAGCGATGCAGCATCGGGTTATACTTCTTGATGGTGAGATAGCCACTCTGATAGAGCAGCGGAAGCGCTGAAGTCATCATTTCCGGTGAAACATCAAAGTCATCCACATCACATGATTTCTTCTCAATATCCATCACATTGACGTGATACTTCTGCAGCGTCTTGATAAGATAAGTTGGCGTGCCTGAGCCAAACCAGTAAGGAGCTATCTTGCGTGCATTTAATGCCTTTACCAGACTGAACGGATTGAAAACATCTTCGGATTTCTCACTGAAATGATAACCGTCGTAGAATCTTGTCAGCTCTGCCAGGCATTCTTCATACGTCATTCCAAGGTCTTCGCCCAGCGCTGCCACATCCGGTTTCATCTGCGTGGTAAGTTCCTTCTTGCTGATACCGCAGATGGCTGAATACTGGTCGAACATGCTGATGTTGTCGAGGTTGTTGAGTTCGCTGAAGATGCTGAGCTGCGAAAACTTGGTGATACCTGTAATGAAGGTGAACTCCAGGTATGGGTCGAGCATCTTCAGAGGACTATAGAAGTTCTGCATGATGAGACGAAGCGGCTGCAGGTTCTCCTTTTCATGCACCACATCCAGCAGAGGAGCATCATATTCGTCGATGATTACTACCACCTTCTTGCCCGTCTGCTCGTAAGCCCGCTTCACCAGATCTTTCAGGCGAAGGTTGGCATCCACCTGATGAGTCTTGTATCCCCAGATGGTTTCCTGCTCTTCAAGCATATCTGCCAAATATCTTTCCAGCTGTTCCACGCTCATGTGCTTGGCACCACTCAGGTCGAAGTGGAGCACAGGATGCTTTACCCATACCTTCTCGTAATCAGCAATGGCTAATCCCTCGAAGAGTTCCTTTCTTCCCTCAAAATAAGCCTGGAGGGTAGAGGCAAAGAGCGACTTGCCGAATCGCCTTGGACGACTCAGAAAGACATACGACATCTGCTTTTCTCTAAAATCCACGATGTATTGGGTCTTATCTACATAGAGATAACCTTTCTCTCGGATTTTTTCAAATGTCTGAATTCCTACAGGATATTTATTTACTAATTTTGCCATATTCCTACATGCTTTACGTTTTGCGCTGCTAAGTTACAAAGAAAATCCGAATAAACCAAGCATAATGGTTAAAAAATGAGCCATAGCTGAAAGTTCGCCGAATATGCCGAACTTTCAGCTATGAGACTTACTTGACCTTCACTTCTATCTTAGTCTTGGCTGCATCAGAGCTGGAGCCGCCAACAAATACCTGGTAAGTGCCAGGAACCACGCGGATGGTGTTGGTCTGGGCATCCCAACCCTCGAAACTCTTGCGAGGAAGATCGATGCTTACCATCTGGCGCTCGCCAGCCTTCAAAGACACACGCTTGAATGCCTTGAGACTCTTGATAGGTCCATCCACGTCATCCATGCGCTTGATATAAACCTGCGCTACTTCGGTACCCTCTCGCTTGCCCGTATTCTGCAAGGAGAACATCAGTCTGTAATCAGCAGCCTTGCTGCCACGCTTCTTGCTCTTCACCTGCATCAGGGTAGGTTTGCCATACTCGAAAGAGGTATAACTCAAACCGTAACCGAATGGGAACAAAGGCTCACCCTTGAAATAACGATAGGTACGATTCTTCATCGTATAATCGAGGAAATCAGGAAGATCGTTCACACTCTTATAGAAGGTAACCGGAAGCTTGCCTGATGGATTCACCTCGCCAAAGAGGACCTTGGCTACAGCCTCACCACCCCGTTCGCCAGGATACCATGCCTGAAGGATTGCCTCGGCATTTTCCGTCTCAGGAACCATGGCGATGGCACATCCTGAACAGTTGACAAAGACGACACGCTTGCCTGCCTGATGCAGCATGGCAATGACCTGACGCTGAGCCTTCGGCAACTCCAGGTCGGTTCTGTCGCCGCCCTTGAATCCAGGCTCCTCAATCTCAAGCTGTTCTCCCTCCAGGTTTGGAGAGATACCGCCTACGAATACCACGGCATCCGCATCGCCCACCTCTGCCAGGATCTGCTCGCTGGTAGGCTTCGAAGTCTTCAGGATATCAAACTGCATCACAGCCACATCTTCCTTCTGGGTATAATCTATCTGAATCTTAACCGGCTTGCCTGCTTTCAGAGAGAGCGGTTTGATGATAGGCGCCACGCGGCCCCAGCACTCTCGCATATTCACGATGGTATCGCCATCCACTATCAGGCGGCAACCGTCATCAATACCCATATTGATGGTAAGATCCTCATCCCTATCAGGAGTCAATACTCCCTCATAGCGGGCAGAGAAATGAGTAAGATTCACACCCGGTGCAAACACGGTATTACCACCATTGCTCAGATTGATGGCAGTCTTCATCACATCCGTAGCCACCGGCTCGCCCTTCTGATTCTGATTGTTCCAATAGGTAGCCTTCATTCCCTCACGGAAGAGGTTGAAACGACTCTCCTGCACCTCATTTCTTGTCAAGGTACAAGCCGGAACATACTTCACCTCTGCCCCCTTCATATAGTTGCGGATGCCCTGGAGGATGGTGGTAGAACTGGTAGGATAACCCGAATAGTTGCCTCGCAGCATGATGGAATCATTGGCATTAGGTCCCATCACCACAATCTTCTGATTGCGGTTCAAAGGCAGCAGCTGGTTTCTGTTCTGGAGAAGTACGATGCCTTCTTCAGCTATCTTCTCAGCCAGATCCTTATGAGCCTTGCAGGCGATGACGTTCTCAGGAATCTGAGTCCACGACACGGTTTCATCCTTATCGAAATCGCCGAGCTTGAAACGAGCCACCAGCAGGCGCTTCAGACTCTGGTTTACCTTATCTTCATTGATCATTCCTGCCTTCACAGCTTTCGGAATAGTACGATAGGCACTGCCGCACTCCAGATCGGTACCGGCATTCACAGCCTGGGCAGTTGCCTCGGTAGCAGTCTTTGCCGTACCATGATAGCCCGGCATATAGAAATCGTTGACTGCTCCACAATCGGAAGTTATCAATCCCTTGAATCCCCATTCTTCTCTGAGAATCTGGCGCTCAAACTTGGCGTTGGAGCAGCAAGGAGCACCATCTATACGCTGATAGGCACACATCACCTCAGCCACATGTCCATCCTGTACCAGCGACTTGAAGGCAGGGAGATAAGTCTCCCACAAATCACGGGCTGGCAGATTCTCCAGATTGAAGACGTGGCGATTCCACTCCGGACCGCTATGCACGGCGAAATGCTTGGCACAAGCCAGTGTCTTGACATATTGGGGAGTCTTAGACTGATCAGAAGCCGGAACACCAGGAGCCGCCAGCGGTTTGCCGTCAAACGACTGTCCCTGCAGACCATTCACCACGGCAAGTCCCATACGTGTGGTGAGATAAGGATCTTCGCCATAAGTCTCCTGTCCGCGTCCCCATCTAGGATCACGGAAGATATTGACATTCGGAGTCCAGAAGCTCAGACTCTGATATCTCTTTACATTACCCGACTTCTTCGCTACCTGCGCCTTGGCTCTCGCCTCATCGCTTACGGCAGTAAACACCTGATAGAGCAAGGCATCATCCCAGGAAGAAGCCATGTGCATGGTGATAGGGAAAACCGTGGCATATCCGTTGCGTGCCACGCCATGCAGCGCCTCGTTCCACCATTGAAACTGAGGGATACCCAGTCGGGAGATGGCAGGCGAAGCATCCATCATCAGCTTCGTCTTTTCCTCCAGGGTCAGGCGTGAAAGCAAGTCATTGGCTCTTGCCTCGGCAGAAAGGTTAGGGTTCTGATAAGGCAACAGCGGACTGGCTGGCTGTTGGGCATGAGCTGAGAGCGCCAGAGCAGACAGCATAGCCAATGTAAGTATTTGTTTCTTCATAACTGCTATTGTTATTACGTTAATATTGTATAGATTCGTTTTTTAAATGCAAAAATACATATTTTTCCTGAATACTGAGACTGATGAAGTGTTAAAAAACTCAGATTGTTTTCATTTTTATGTGATTACTTCCTAATTTTTTCGAATCATTCAAACAATAAAGCACTTTTTCCTTGCTGATTCCAAATATTAGTGCTAACTTTGCACTCAGAAACGACTCTATCTTTTTAGAAGACAAAGATACAATAAGAAAGATACAACAAGACAGTAAGATCGCAATAATATGGAAAAGATTCTAATAGTTGAAGACGATATCGCATTTGGAACCATGATTCAGACATGGCTCAGGAAGAAGGGATTCGATGTGGAGAAAACCACTTCGGTCAAGGCTGCCATACAGGTTTGCGAGGAAGCAGAAAGAGGATTCGATCTGGTATTATCAGACCTCCGCCTTCCCGACCACGACGGCATCTTCCTGCTGCAATGGATGAGAAAGCATGGCGTGCAGGTGCCTTTCATCGTGATGACCAGCTATGCAGAAATTCAGAATGTGGTGCTCGCCATGAAATCAGGCGCTACCGATTATGTGGCAAAACCTTTCCATCCGGAAATCCTTCTGGATAAGATCAAGGAAGCTATCAAGACTCCGAAAAAACAGGATCCGTATGCAGCCTCAGCAGATAGTCTGCGTTCCACAGACTCAAATTCTACTCCTACAAACGCAGCACCTGGCAAGCAGGCTGGAAATCAGGCTTCCTCTGCCAATGGGGATGTGCCCAAATACCTGGAAGGTGAAAGCGAGGCTTCACGCAAGCTTTACAGTTTCGTTTCGCTGGTGGCTCCTACCCCTATGTCGGTACTCATTCTGGGTGCCAGCGGTACGGGTAAGGAATATGTGGCAAGAAGAATACACGAACTTAGCACTAGAGCCAATAAGCCTTTCTTCGCACTCGACTGCGGTGCCATTCCTAAAGAGGTGGCGGCATCAGAATTCTTCGGTCATGTGAAGGGATCGTTTACAGGTGCTGACCAGGACAAGAAGGGCGCTTTCGAGATTGCCAACGGAGGAACTCTCTTCCTCGATGAGATGGGAAACTTGAACTACGAAGTGCAAGTGCAACTGCTCCGTGCCCTCCAGGAAAGAAAAATCCGTCCGGTGGGAAGCAACAAGGAAATCGATATCGATATCCGACTGGTTTGTGCTACCAATGAGAACCTGGCTCAGCGTGTGGCAGAAGGCAACTTCCGTGAAGACCTCTACCACCGCATCAACGAGTTTACCATCTACATGCCGGAGCTGAAAGACCGTGGTGCCGACCTCTTCCTCTTTGCCGACCTCTTTATCAAGCACGCCAACAAGGAGCTGAACAGAAATGTGGAAGGACTCGACGGCAAAGCCAAGGAGCGAATTGCCGCCTACAACTGGCCGGGCAACCTGCGAGAATTGAACAATGTGATGAAACGAGCTACTCTGCTCGCCACCGGAAGATACATCGGAGTAACAGAACTGGAACAGAGTATGGCGCATATCCAGCCACAAGCCCCTACCGCCCTGCACGATGAGGAAACGGAACTGCAGAGAATAGAAGCTGCGCTGAAAGCAGCAGGTGGCAACAAGAGCAAGGCTGCACAATTGCTCGCCGTAGATAGAAAGACACTCTACAATAAGATGAAGAAATACGGTATCTGATAGAAAGATGGTATCTGATAGAAAGAAGTACGGCTTTTGATGATATGGGAAAATGGGGAATCTGATGACCATTCCCCAATTTTTTGGGGAATAATTCCACACTAATTCCACAGTTTCCACAATGTAGAATTCTGGCACAAAAAGCATTTACTGCTGATAATCAAATTATTAGATAATTCTTTTGTTTTTTGGCACGCAGATTGTGATATTAGAAAGTGAACACGCCAATGAGCGGTAACGCAAGCAAGGCTGTTCACAAAGAAAGTTATAAACATAATATTCACAATAAAAAAAACAAAAGATTATGAAAAAGTTAGTTTTCGCAGCTATCGCTGCCATGGTTATGGTTTCAGTTAGCAATGTATTCGCCAGCAACAAGATGGCAAGTGTATCATCAGTAGCTCCAGTTGACACAGTAGCTCCAGTTGACACAGTAGCTCCAGCAGACACAACAGTAGAGAAAGAGACACCAGCTGAAACTCCAGCAGAGACTCCTGCAGACTCTACCACAACAGGTTCTACTATAGCAAAGTAATATCACCTTTAAAAAATAGTAATTAACTGAGGAAAAGATAGAATAACACTAGTAATTACGCGTCGCTTTCAATCAGGCAGGAGACTAATGATAGAATTCATTGGTCTCCTGACTTGTTTTTAGCCCTTTTGTTTTCTAATATCATTTTTTTGCATTAACTTTGCAAACAAATATCTATTGAGCAAGATATCAGTCTGCTCATCATTTTAAACGATTTCTCATGCACAAGAACAATATTCCTCTCAAGGTAGCCCTCGGATATAGCGCCATTGCCATTATCATGATTCTGGCAATCAGTCTGGTGTATAGCAACACCAAGAGCATCAATGCCATCAATGAAGCTTCGCGCGAGTATATCCAGAAAAGGGGTGCCGCCGACAGTACCATCTCTTCCCTGCTCAAAGAGGAGCAGAGAAACCTGAAGCAACTGTCTGATGCCATGGCAGGAAGACCTACCCAAAACTATCTGCAGGATAAGGTGAAGAATCTGAATACGGGAAAGGATTCCATACTGGTTCACTCCAAGGCGCCGCAAACCCACGAGGCAAAAAAGACAACAGTAGAGGTTTTGAAGACCCGAAGGGGATTCTTCCGCCGACTCGCCGATGCCTTCAAGAAGGAGCACGCCGAAACCTTGAGCGTAAAACAGGACAGCAACCGGGCTGTCATCGATTCTGTTACCACCCCAGTAAACGTGGCGGAAAACGTGGCGTCCATCCTTGACCAGATAGACAAGAAGGAGAAAGTGGCTACACAAGACCACAAGCAGAGCATCAATAGGGAGATGGAAGACCTGAAGATGGTGAGTGCCAAACTCGCCCTGCGCTCCGCCAAACATCTGAGCGATGTACACCAGCGTGAAAAAGACAACATGCAGGAAGCCATCAAGAAGGCGATGGAAGCAAGAAAGCATCTGTTGTGGCAGATGGAACTGCTCGCCATCGTAGCCTTCTTTGCCATCGTCATCATGATCTGTTTTATCTGGCGCGATGCCAGAAAGGAGCGTATCTACAGGGAAAACCTGGAGGCTGCCAATGAGGAAATCCAGCGTATCATGAACCAGCGCGAGCGCCTGCTCCTCACCATCACCCACGATATCAAGGCGCCAGCTGCCTCTATCTCGGGCTTCATCGATCTGATGAAAGATTACGTCAGCAATCCTCAGGGCCTCGAATGCCTCCAGAACATCAAGAACTCTGCCGCTCATCTTTCACATCTCGTTGCCTCGCTGCTCGATTATCATCAGCTGGAGAACGGACTGATGAAGGTTCAGCCTACCTCTTTCTCACCGGCACAACTGGTAGCAGAATCGGTAGAGGGAATGAAATTGCGGGCAGAAGAGAAAGGATTGGAGATTTCATTCGAATGCAAGATGAAGGGGATGGGAACTTCGGATTCTTCGGAAACTTCGGATTCTCCAATGAAGAAGAAATTCTTCCGTGCTGATGCCTTCCGCATTCGTCAGATATTGGATAATCTGGTAAGCAACGCCATCAAATATACCGACCGGGGCAGCGTTACCATCCAGGCACAGGTTTCAGAAATCCTGGGCAAGCCTACGCTTACCCTGAGCGTAAAGGATACGGGAAAGGGAATGACCGATGAGGAGAAACAGAAGGTGTTCCAGGCGTTTACGAGATTGAAGAGCGCCCAGGGCATCGAGGGTACCGGTTTGGGATTGTCCATCACCCAGGAACTGGTTTCGCTGCTTGGCGGAGAAATCATCCTCCACTCTATCCTGGGCAAAGGTTCTACCTTCATCGTCACCATCCCTATCGAGCCAGCACCAAAGGAGGAGTCTCATGAAATGGCTCCATCAGAAGTCAAGCATGATTCTTCTCCCGATTCTGCTCAAGATAAGGAAGGACAGAATTCCGGCAGCCATCAGATTACTGCCCAGAAGAAGAAGCCGGAATTTGCCAACCACAAGATTCTGATTCTGGATGATGACAAGCTGCAGCTTCAGCTTCTCCAGGAAATGCTGCGCCGCATCGTAGGTGACACCTGGCAGGTTTTCGCCTGCAATCATGTGATGGATGCCCTCACCACGCTGCATAACGAACAGCCAGCCCTGATGCTGATGGATATCGAAATGCCGGAGATGAACGGCATGGATATGATTACCCACATCAACCATACCAACATGATGGTGGTGGCTATGACGGCTCACGATACAAGCATCTTGGGACAGCTCCTGAAAGCAGGCTTTGATGATTGCCTGTTCAAGCCATTCAGTATGGAGAAACTGTCTGATATCCTGGGAATAGAGTCCCAGCCTCAACTGGATGCTCAGCCAGAAACTCCATCCCAGCCTGATTTATCATCCCAGCAGAAATCTAACCCTCAGCTGGATGCTCTTCTTGCTTTTGCCGAAGGCGACGAAGAGGCAGCGAAGGAGATTCTCGATACCGTGAAGCAGGAACTTGCCGCTCATCTCACGAATCTGGAAGAGGCTGTAGAAGAGGAATCCTTATCTACCGACCGCATAGGAAAGGCGGCACATAAGCTTCTCCCTATCGCCACCATGATGCAGATGGGATGCCTCGAAGAACTCAAGGCGCTGTCACCTGAATACATCGGCGAGATAGAAGAAGCCGAGATCAGAGAAAAACTGAAGGTTGTGATTACGACCTTATCTGCTGCGGTGTCAGACCTGTATGCTTCTTGAAATATCGGCAGAAGAAACTGACATCGGCAAAATGAAACTCCCAAGCCATCTCCTTGATGCTTTGCGTGCTTCGCTTAAGATGCAGCTTGAGCTGCAGAATCACGTATTGGTCGATGATGGTCTTGGGGGTATGCCCCGTCACCTGATTCACAATGTTGGTGAGATATTTCGAGGAGATATTCATCTGGGCAGCATAATAGTTCACATCCCTTGATATCTTGTAATCCCTCTCCAGAAGCATCATAAACCGATTGAACAGTTCTCTTACGCGATACGACTTTACTTCATCTGGCCGGTATTGCGGATTGCGCTGAAGATACTCATGAAAACCGATGAAGAATGCCTTCAACTGGCATAATACCAACTGCGAGATGCAGGTACACTCCGACTGATCGAAATATACCTTCAATAAGGAGAACATCCCATTGATGATGTTTGTTACTACGGGGGTATCCTGCCGGCAGCGGTCTTTCCGCAAGGAAGAATACACCGTCTGCTCCAGCTGCAAGCTTGCTTCACGAAGCAAGGAAGGATTATATTTCAGGATTTCGGCCTGGAAACTGTTCGCTGTTTGAGGGGATTTGCAATCCCCGTTTTCAGTTTCAGGGGATTTGCAATCCCCGTCAACCTTCAATTCTACTACATCATTCGGGAAGAGCGTAATCACCGCCCCCTCATAAAGTTCCCAATCCTTATAATTCACATTCAGCCTCGCCTTTCCTTTTCGGCAAATCAATATTGCTCCGTAAGTCAAAACTTGCGGCCCCTCCTGCCATTCCTCCAAACCAGAGAGGAAAAGACTTGCTTCCTGCTGACTGCTTAATTCTGATAATTCCATCTACACCTTTTATTATATATAGAGTTATTATGTCTCTTTATTCCTATTTCGGTTGCAAAATTACACAAAATATGTGATATAAAAGAACTATTATTCCCAAATCGTCCATCCGCTGCGAAATATTTAAAGCGATTGTTCGCTCAAAACTCCGTACCTTTGCACCCGAAATTCAAAAAGTAATGATCAATGATTAAGAACATCTTATTTGTAAGCCTTCTGCTTGCAGGAGGAACCCATTGGGCTTCGGCTCAATCACAAACCACCGTAGGAGCGGCTGCTTCCTTGCCCGTCAGCAAGAAAGAAAACATGACCATCAGCCAGCTCTTCCAGAAGGTTGAGGATAACAGCAAAAGCCTTCGTACTTCATTATCAGGAGTAGAAGCAGCCCATCTTGGCATCGAATCGGCTAAAAGCAAGAAACTGCCCGACCTTGATGCTTCCCTCTCATTCAGCTACATCGGCAATGCGCTGATTACCGACCGCGACTTCAGCAACGTTCATGGTCTGAAATCCCCACATTTCGGCAACAATTTCGCCTTTCAGGCTCAGCAGGTGGTTTACGCCGGTGGAGCCATCAACGCAGGCATCAAGCTCGCCGAACTCGGAAAGCAGCAGGCAGAGGTAGGCGTGAAACTCACCCGACAGCAGATCCGCTTCATCGCCCTCGGTCAATATCTCAACCTCTATAAGATAGACAACCGTATCAAGGTGTATGAAAAGAATATTGAGTTGACCCGCCAGCTCATCGATGACATCAAGGAGAAACAGACACAAGGCATGGCGCTGAAGAACGACATCACCCGATACGAACTCCAAATGGAAAGTCTCAAACTCGGTCTTACGGCGCTCAGGAACAATCGAAGCATCCTGAACCATCAGCTTTGCAATACCCTAGGAATGAACCAGGGAAAACTGAAGGATGATGGAAGCCAGATGAACCAGACAAGCCAGGAGATTCAGATTATCCCCGATGCCACTATCGCCGACAAGACCTACGGCAAGGAAGGTGAGGCTTACTGGCAGACAGCAGGCACCCTGAACTCCCCACTCCTGGAGCAGAGCAGTAACGCCATCCGTATCGCCGAACAGAAAGAAAGGATTGCCAAGAGCGATCTTCTGCCAAAGGTAGCTTTCGTTGCCGCAGATAACTTCGATGGACCTATCCTCTTCGAATTGCCACCTGTTGACAAGAGCCTCAACGTCTGGTATGTGGGCGTAGGCGTGAAATACAGCCTCAGCTCTCTCTTCAAGAGCAACAAGCGAATCAAGCAGGCTGCCGTAGAGACCCGTCAGGCTAAAGAGGCATATGCCGTACAGGCAGAGCAGCTTAACAATAATGTGCAGGCTGCCTACGTGCAGTATCAGCAAACCTATGTAGAACTGGAAACGCAGCGAAAGAGCGTAGAGCTGGCACAGCAGAACTACGACGTGATGAATGCCCGCTATCTCAGCCAACTCGCTCTGGTTACAGACATGGTGGATGCCTCCAACCTCAAGCTCAATGCCGAGCTCAGCGAGGTGGATGCCCGCATCAACATCGTCTATGCCTACTATCGCATGAAGTACGTGGCAGGAGAAATTTAATAAAAAAACAAAATTAAGAGTTTTTATCGAAAACAATTATCAAGAAATTATGAGCAAGAAGATTATCAAGAGAATATATAATGTAGTGATTATCCTCCTTTTTCTGGGAGCTATCGGCTGGTGTTTCAGCCATTTCTATCATGGCAGCGATGTGGCTTACACAGATGATGCACAGGTAAACCGCCATATCACCCCTATCAATACCCGTGTACCGGGATTCATCAAGGAGATTCGTTTCAACGATTATCAGCACGTAAAGAAGGGCGATACCCTCGTCATTATCGAAGATGCTGAGTTCCGTCTGCATGTGGCTCAGGCTGAAGCCGGCTTGCGTGGATCCAAGTCAAGTTCGTCGGTAGTAACCGCCAGCATGGGTACCACCAATACCAATGTGCAGACTGCAGCTGCCGGCATCGAGGAGTGTTCAACGTGGTGGGCGTGGCGATGCCATTCCCCTTCCTCTTCAAGATGAAGTTCCACTTTACCAACCGCCAGCTCCTGCTGAATGCGGCACTGGTAGTGGCAACTTGTAATTTCCTCATCATGTGGACCGACTCTGTGCCCCTGATGTGCATCCTCGCTTACATCGCAGGCTTCTTCAAGCTCTGCGGAACCTTCGAATGTATGAGCACCATCCAGTTGTGGATGACTTCCAAGCGCGATTTCACCATCTTCTTCCCCCTGCTCTACTGCATCGTACTGGGAAACATGTTCCTCTCGCCTTGGATTACCGAACACCTGATTTACATCTATCAGGATTGGCGCATCATCAACTGGGCGATGACGGGAGCCCTGCTCCTGGTGGCACTCATCGTGTACGTCACCACCCACGACTTCCGCTTCATGAAACCCCAGCCCTTCATCAGTATCGACTATCTGGGCTGCATCCTGTGGTCGGCATGGATGCTGGAGTTCATCTTCTTCTTCACCTATGGCGAGCACTACAACTGGCTCGATTCGAAGATCATGCAGATGGATGTATTGCTCTTTATATTTACCGGATATTTCTGCATCCAGCGAATGTTTCACATCCGTCACCCTTACATCGAGCCGGCGGCGTGGAAGTATAAGCGACTCATCCCGCTGCTCATTCTCTTCGCCTTCGTAGAGTTTATGGGTAGTACGCCTAAAGTGCTGCAAACCGCCTTTACGGGTGGCGTGCTTCATTTCGGCAACATCACTACCAATGTGCTCAACTTCGTGGAATGGGTGGGTGCCCTTGCCGGTTGCCTCTTCTGCCTATTCTGGTGCAAGGTGCTCTGTCAGAAATACACCCGTCTGCTCACGATAGGTGTAGCAACGATGGTATGTTATCCTGTGATGATGTATTTCCTCATCCATCCGGGTCTCAACATCGAGGCACTTTATCTGCCTTGCTTCCTGCGGAGCTTCGGCAACGCCATCTTCTTCTGCATGCTCACCGTGTATCTGGAAGAACTGATGCCGTTCGAGCACTTCTTCATGGGATTGACGATGGCAGGCATCATCCGCAACGGTCCGATGTCGGCGATGTGCTCAGGTCTTTACAGTTTCGGGCTCCGTTATCAGATGGCAGACAACATGTCGCGCGGTTTGCCCTACGATGCCACCAATCTTCTGATGCTCAGCATCCGGAATCTCTATGGCATCACCTGTCTCATCGGCATTGCCGTGCTGATCATCTTCCTGCTCTGGGATGTACAGCCCGTGAGAAGTACCCTAAAGAAGATGCCTTCCTGGAACTTCGTGGGAAAGAGAATGAAGAAAAAGAAAGGATTTGCGAAATAAAACCTATTATCATTACGGCTGTCAGTTTCTTATAAACTGGCAGCCGTTTTTGCTATCCAGCTATACAAAACAACCCGAATAAGAGAAAAAGCCCGAAGAATCTTTGCTTTTTCAAACTTTATCCGTACCTTTGCAGTATGAAAACATTATTAGACGTTCATACACATACCATAGCATCCGGTCATGCCTTCAGCAGTTTGCAGGAAATGACCATGGCTGCAAAAGAAAAGGGGTTAGAAATACTGGGAATCACAGAGCACGGACCACATATCCCGGGCACCTGTGATCCCATCTATTTCAGAAACCTGCATTGCGTTCCACGTCAGCTCTATGGAATCAGGCTGATGCTGGGAGCAGAACTCAACATCCTCAATACCCAGGGCGATATTGACCTCGATGAGGATTACTGGCGCATACTTGATATTCGAATCGCTGGCATTCATAGTCTTTGCTGGCAGGGAGGAACCAAGGAAGAGAACACGCAGGGTGTCATCAATGCCATGCGCAATCCATTCGTGCAGATTATCTCCCATCCTGGAGATGGAACGGCAGAACTGGATTTCGAGGCTCTGATGAAGGTTTCCAAGGAGACGCATACCCTGCTCGAAATCAACAATCACTCCATGGCTCCCATCCGCCACAAGACGGTGGCAGCTCCTAATAACCTGGAACTGCTGGAACTTGCCAAGAAGTATGAGACCCCTGTCATCTTTGGAAGTGATGCCCACTTCTCTACCATGATTGCCGACTACAGCAACATCATGCCGCTGGTAGAGAAAGCTGAGTTCCCGGAAGAACTGATTCTCAACTATCAGCCGGAGAAGTTCATGGCTTATCTCAAGCCTACCCCAGAGAAATAGGAAAAATTCGTTTCACATTTCATTTGCACTACTATGATTATAGAGGAAATTATCAAGTATAACGAGGAATTCGTAGCCAACAAAGGTTACGAGAAGTATCTTACAAGCAAATATCCAGACAAGAAACTTGCCATTCTTTCCTGTATGGATACCCGCCTGACAGAGCTTCTGCCGGCAGCATTGGGATTGAAGAATGGAGATGCCAAGCTCATCAAGAATGCAGGTGGACTGGTTATCAGTCCATTTGACTCCGCCATGCGCAGCCTCCTGGTTGCCATTTACGAACTGGGTGTAAAGGAAATCATGGTCATCGCCCACTCCAACTGCGGTGCCTGCCACATGAACGGACAGCAGATGAAGGAATTGATGCTCAAGCGTGGCATCCATCAGGATGTTATCGACACCATCGGACTTTGCGGCATCAACCTAGACCATTGGCTGGAGGGATTCCATGACACAGAGGATTCTGTAAGAAATACGATTGATACCATCCGTACTCACCCTCTTGTACCAAAGGATGTCAATCTGCATGGTTATATCATCGATTCCCAGACGGGTAAGCTCACAGAAGTAATCTAACTTTCGGCCAAGATCATCTGCATCAGTTCAACATTAGTCTTGTTGTTTATCGCAGCATCTTCAACTTCGGTGAAATAATCAAGAGTAGCAGAACACTCTCCGGTAATATCTATGCCAATCACATTCTCATGGGCATAGATAATACGAAGCACGGCTTGTAGCTGTATAAGCGTCATGTTGCCATTGCTCCAATCCGTAATGGCATCCTGCTTTCTTAAGACATCCTTATCGATGGAAATATAGACAGGCTCGTGTATGAGCTTACCAGCCTTGGAGGGCCATGCCTGATGGTGATTCATTTCAGCCTGACTATAGAACAAGACCTTTTCTCTCAGATGAATAGGCACTTGAGCAATCAACTCATCCGATGCCCCAACAATAATAATATGTCTGACTAGCGGGTTCTTTTCCAACACATCTTTCACCCAGCCGCCACATGATACTACGCCCTCCCATTCCGGTTGTTGCATATCAGGATGATGATCGAAAACGATCAGGGAAAAAGGTTCCTGGAGTCTGGATACCCAATATTCTGTGAGATAATGAAAATCACCGGAGTCTATGAAATGAATTGCCTCGGCAGGAAAAGGAGCAAGCCGACGATGCAGTTCTTCCCTGCCTTCTTCATCACAATAGCAATCCACCCCCTTCATGTCCTGGCAATCTACGTGGATGATATTCTTGTTTGAGGCAAATGCCTCTAAGTTATATACGCCAGTAAAGTTCAGAAGAATGACAGGTATTTTCTTTTCCATACGCCAATAAGATAAAAATAGACCTTTTATATATAATATATAATGCAGAACATCAGCCGGTGATGAAGAAGAAAATGTATCATCACTGGCTGATGCCTGAAAAGATTTAGAAAGTGAACTGCTCCAGTTTCAAGCCGTTCTTGGTAAGAGCTTCAATCTTTGGAACCAATGTGGTGAAATGCTCAGAAGCCATGTGAGCTTTCAGAACTTCCTCGTTCTCCCATGTCTCGCAGATCATCATCACCCCATTACGAGTTCCACTGGTGAAATAGTCATAGGCAATATTGCCATGGTCTTTCAAAGACTTCTCTACCAGTTCCTTGCATAAAGCGTTGATTTCCTCAACCTTTACCTCCTCCTTCTTCTCAAAAAACACATTTAATCTAATCATAGTTCTTTATTTTTAATATTGATTTTGTATTCAATTGCTGGTTGCAAAATTACCATTTTTTTATGAATACCCAACAAATTATGCGCTATATTTTTGTTAAAATTAGAAGTTTTTCCATTTTTTCTTGCGTCATTAAGATAAAAAACGTATATTTGCAGCAGATTAAATACGCAAGCTTATGAAAGAGAAAAGATATACATTGCCAGAAGAGCAGAAAGATGCAGCTTTCGTAGCAGAGTCAGCACCAGCCTATCACGGAAATGCCGCCATAGCACTTCCCGAAGATGAATGTGCAGAAGAAGATATTGACTGGAACAAGATTCCAGTTGGCTGGCATCCGGCAAATGAAGAAGAAGCCGTGGCTAGGATTGAAGCTATTGAGGAAGAGTATGAAAGGACAGGCATTAGCTATAGTGTAGAAGAGTTTTTCAATAAACTAAACGAAGAACGAACATGGCTAAAGTAACACTACGCAATAGCTTTCTTCAAATTTATAAAGAAACAACCGACTATAGTTATCAAAACTTTGGTCGACTTTGCGTTCAAAGATTTGACGAAAGCTTGCAAGCAATAATAAACAGACTTAGCAAACATCCTCTTTCTTCACCCAAAGAGCCATTGCTTAAGCGATTCCACCGCCCTTACCATAGTGCGATTATCAAGGAGAATTGGAAGATTATCTATCGCTACGACGAAACCAACGACCTCGTCATTTTCGTAGATTTATGGGATATGAGAAGAAGCCCTAGATATCTGATTAGACAATTCAAAAGAAAACTATAAAGGAAAAAGCTTATGAAGGAGAAAAGATATACATTGCCAGAAGAGCAGCCGATTCCGGTTGGCTGGCATCCGGCTAATGAAGAAGAAGCCGTGGATAGGATTGAAGCCATTGAAGCGGAGTACGAAAGGACAGGCAAGGCTACTGATTTTGACGAATTTATAGAAGAACTAAAATCGGAAGGATTATGGCTCAACCAATAAAAGCAATACCAACACTCTACGGTGAGGAGGCTCGTCGTTTCCAAGATATGGCAGACGAAACAGAGCGCAAATATGATATTAGTCCCAAACGAGACATCAAAAAAGATCCTCGCTATCGTGCTATGCGCACAATACTCGAAAGATCTAGCATAAAATAGAACATTGCAGGTGGTTCAGGAACGGGCTGAAAGCCCAAAAGCTCTTAGCCCAGGGCAACACCCTGGGCACACTAGCAATCTGCAATGCGCCCTGCAAGGGCAAAAGCTTAAAAATGTATTGTTTTTCAAAGTTTTCTCCCATTTTCCTTGCACCATTCAAATAATAATCGTATATTTGCAGCGACATAAATAACAATATAATTAATAGGAGGATAAATTATGGCAAGACCAATTAGAGAAACGCCAATATTATATGGCAAAGACGCAAAACGCTTTGTTGAAGAAATGAAGCGTGTAGAGAGTTTAACTCCTGAACAGCGAAAAGCTAATAGAGAAAAGCTACAAGCTGAAATCGCTGTTCTTGACAAAGAATGGAATTTGACTTATAATGCACTTCGAGGATGAAAATAGAACATCTTTCCTTGGAACACCAAGTAAATACATTCGACTGTGGGGACTCTGACTTAAATGATTTCTTACAGAATGATGCAATTCTATTTTTTGAAAAAAGAATTGCATCAACTTATGTTCTAGAAGACAACGGACAGATTATTGCCTATTTCAGTCTTTTGAATGATAAAGTTTCTAAACTTGATGCTACAGGTTCATCATGGAAACGTTTAAAGAAATTATTCCCACGCTCGAAACACTTCAGCAGCTATCCTGCCATAAAAATCGGCAGACTTGCTGTTGATAAAAAATATGAAGGAAAAGGAGTTGGCAGAAAGTTAATGAACAGAATCAAAGAAGATTTACGAGAAACAAGCAAAGCCTCAGCATTCCGTTTCCTTACTGTTGATGCTTACTTGTCCGCAGTTCCATTCTACGAAAAGAATGGCTTTAAGATGCTCCTAAACAATGACGAGAATAAACATACAAGGGCTATGTACTTCGATATGTTAGAATTGTAGATACTATCGAAATATACAAAAAACATTTCGGGCTGCCTCCATAATGGAAGCAGCCCGAAGTTGTTTATCCATACTTGTAACAGAAGTTCAATTATATATAAACTAAACCCGCTTACAAGTCAATGTCTTTACTCCTCTTTATATGCCTCATACTCCTCACGAGAGATTGGAGTCTCTGGGTCAACAATCAAAACTTCATCATAGGTCAAGCCATAGAGGTGATAGACGAGGAAGTCTATTTGATTCTCCAAGGCGGTGATGTCGGCAGAAATATTTACTTTTTTCAACTCCAATATTTCTGAAACTAATGCTTCCAACTGATTCTTGGTTGCGGCACATGCGACTGGTATTCTCAGCTGCTTCAGATATTCACCTTTAACCGCTAAATTCAGGAACTTTGTTGCAAACAAATAGTTCAATAAAGATGAATCAAGTATACCCAACAAGTAACGTAAAGAGAGTTTCTTTTGCTTTGGAATAATATTCAGCATACCTTCAGACGTATAACATCCTTGCTCATCCAACGTTGCTACTATTCTAATTTTCAAACTTTCATTACGAGTTCTTTGAATCCAGATTTTCTCTTTCAAATCCAATTCTCTTTTCACTCGAGGCCATTGTAAAGAATACCATTGAATCGCACCATTCTTCGCTTCTCTCCGTTTTGACAATGCGTCCTTAAAAGCAGCAAGCCAAGTTTCTGTATTTGGGTAAGTCTCTATATTTACAGAATTATTTAGATATAAGATTCTACGTTCTCTACTTCTAACAGCATATCGTTCTATGTCTCTTCCATGACAAAGAGGATGAAGCAACTCTTTATCTATCCCATTCGACAACGCCTCTGCTTCCGAATCAAAAATAAATGCAGGATTATTACCTGTTACAATGCCTTGAAATACAGAGAAATTCTCATCAAGTCGAGGGAAGTCATGATTAAATAGTTTACCCATTAAATCATTAGTCTTTTGATCACTAATACTAATAAGATTCTGGAACAAAGAGAAATAACCACTTGGAACAGAGCTAACTTGCTGATTTTCAAAATCCACAGCATTTTTCAATATAATTTTTTTGTTTCCTCTTTTACAGAAACGTAAAATAGTTGTATCAACTGTAGGGGCATGGAAAACTTTACCACCAGTATAACATACTTCCGATAACCATTTATTATCTAAGAAAAGATTGCGCAATTTTTTATACGACAAATTGGAATGGATGATAGAAGGAATGATATAGGTAACAACAGCACTAGCTGACGCTAATTTGGTCAATGCCATTTCCAAAAATATCGAAAACAAATCTGCACGCTTTTCAAAACAAGTAAAAGTATCCTTATATATTTTCTTATCTTCCACAGAAATACCTTCCACATTAACATACGGCGGATTACCAATCACAATATCAAATCCGCCCTTTTCGAATACATCCGCAAAATATGTATGCCAAAGGAAGAACTGATCGTTTGGAATCTCCAATTCATCTACGGCATCCTGCACCTCATGGTTTCCCTCGGCACAAACCTTGATGTAATCCTTCACATACTTATCTATCTGCTGGCGACGCTGAGCACGCAAGGTATGATCGGTGATACTAAAATATGATTTTACCAAATCCTGAATGGTCTTCTGAACATCAGTTTCCTCAAAACCCAACGAAAGAACGCCACGAGTTTTCTTGGTATCCTTACCAGTCTTCAGCTTCTTGGAAGTAACATCCAAGTCCACCCCTTTATAACTTTCCAGCAACGAGTTGCCCTGCATAATCTTAAAGTCGAGATTAGGCAATGGCATCGGCTCCTTTTCATCGATGATAAGAGCAAGCCAGAAACGGAGACGGGCGATATCTACGGCTCCCTTCTCTATATCAACACCATAGATGTTGTTCTGAATGATGTGGCGCTTGATGTCGGCAGCATTATCCTCTTCGAAGATTTCAATGGACTTGCGGCATGCATAGAGTTCACGGAGTAAGCCCATAGGGAAAGCTCCCGAACCGATGGCAGGGTCGCAAATCTTCACGTCTATCAACTTCTGGTCGATAGACATGGCAAGTTCTGAAGAAGCTCCACCCAGCTCCTCCACATCATTGGTGTTCACAAAGTTAGCAATATGTTCCTTAACCTCTGCATCATCTATGCCAGTTTGCAGATACGCCGTCAACGACTCCTGACACATGTAACGAACGATTTCCTTTGGGGTATAGAAGGCTCCCTTGTCCTTGTTATCCTCCAAAAGATTCTCGAAAATCTTGCCAAGCATCTCCGGATCAACACCCACCTCGGCATCATTCGGATCGTTCTCATCAATCGTAAAGTTGTAACTATCAAAGAAATCGAAGAGCGACAGGAACATTCCGGCTGGGAAACAAGAATCTACTTCATCTATCTTCTCCTGCTGAAAGAGACCACCATTGAGATAAGGAATTTCATCGGCATTCGGAATATACTTCACTCCCACTCCGTTAACCAAAGGCGCACTACTCCGGTCCTCTGGCTTGGTATTGAGCAAACCAAAGAACATCGGTTCGAGCACCTTATCCAGGAAATTTCCCTTTACTTCATCAGAGGCATCATAGAACAAATCGTGCATGTAATGCAGATTGCCGGCAAGCCATCCCTTACTCTGCAGGAAATAAAGGAACACGATGCGACCCATCATCTTCTTGATATAATCACGCACCAGTTTATCATCTTCCTTAAAGGATGTAAAGTATTGGACATCAGGTTCTCCTGTTTCCTGTTCCACCCATTTATTTCCCTTCTTTACGTATTCCTTACCCGTAAGGAATTTCACGAATTCAGCATACTGTTTACGGTATTCATCAAAGAAATCATCAGAAAGAGCTTCTACTGAGAAGGCTTTCTTGATTTCAAGAAACTCATTGGCTTTTGTCCGTAAGCTTTCAAAACGAAGTATCGGAGTCTTATAAAAAGCCTTCTCATCACCAAACACATAGGTGAACCGCTTGGTGCTGGTGGCATCTTCCTTCAAGTCGCAAATCAAAGACAGACGCCAGTTGGTTCCATCATTAAATACCGCCAAGGCAGCATCAAAGCCATAGCCCAGATAAGGACGAATCAGGTTACGAAGCCCCACCTTGCGGCGCAGCACCGAACCATCCTCCATTTCATAATAGAAGAATCCTAACTCATAATTATCTTGCGTTGTCATGCTGCCCAGGAAATATCCCTTGCGGTCTTCGGCATCCTCGTCCAAAACCTCAGGACTCACACGCACCTTGTCGGCATGAAAGTAATCCTGCAGCAACATCTGCCACTTCGAAAGATTAAACTTTGACTGAAAGAGTCGCTTGAATGTTTCTTTATTATATGTTGCCATAACTATCTTTGTTTTTTCTGTTCTTACACCTTATTATATAGAGAGACTTAGATGAATGACTCAGATACCACAATCTGCGGTTCCAAGATTTCCTCGTTTCTTTCCTCGTCGGTATCCAGCGGAATGTTGTAGCGTTCAAAGAGTTCATCTATCTTGTCTATGATTTGTGCTATGAGTTCTTCGCTGGATGGTTTCTGCTTCTTTACCTGGCGATTGAAACTGTTGATACTGGAATTGAGTCCGGTGAAGACACCCAGTTCCACTATCAGCTCCAGCTTCTTGATTTGCGCCACAGTCTTCTCCGCATCCACTGCATTCAAGGATCGGTTCATCGTACGGAGAATGCTCAGCACGGCATTGGTCGATTTATCTTTCTTCCTGTTCTCCATACTTTCGGCATCCACCACTTTTCTCACCACCTTCCGGTAGGATTCCAAAGCCAGTTTCACCTGGTCGTAATGGAAATCCATCACCTTCGCAAAGTCACCCGGCTTTTCCTCCATCGCAGCCTTCATGATGTCCATTGCATCCAAGAATGGGATAGACAAAGCCTTGCCGTCAGCCTTGACCCAATAATACTCCACCTTCTGAGGCGAAGAAAGATAGATGATGGTAGAATGAGGATGTTTTCCGATTTCCCTTACCGTTCGGCTCTTCATCGGCAAAGCCTTGATGCGGTTGTAGAGCTTGCGATGGGTGCGATAAAGCTCACGGGCTTCTTCCAGGAACTTCAGGTTTCTATCCACAGCATCCTGAATATCAGGATTGAACATCTGGAACTCCTTCACGATTTCCTCTCTAGAGTAAATCTGTGCATCCTCGCCAAAGGCTGAATGGAAGCCCTGCAACTTGATGAGGGCGTTGCTGTAGAGATGAATCTCCTGGTTGCCCTGCATCGACGGATAGAACATGTAGTTGTATATCTTGTCTGCCACCGAACCGATACGGTTGACACGACCGATGCGCTGCATCAATCGGGTAGCATTCCATGGCGAATCGTAGTTGATGATGACGTTGGCACGATGCAGATTGACACCTTCGGCAAGCACATCAGAAGTAATCACGATGTTGAATTCATCCGATTGCTCGGCATAGTTGGCATCAAAGCACTTGCGGAGAATATCCTGCCTGTTGGTACGATTGCTGGCACAGACATCCAAAATGTCGTGGCGATGCAGACGATTCTGCAACTGCTCCGTCAGATAATTCACAGTATCTACGCTCTCTGAGAAAATAACCAGTTTGCCTGTAGGATTTATCTCCTTATCGAAGAATTCATGTTCCAGTTTGTCGATAAACAGTTCCAGCTTAGGGTCTTCGCTAACCTCATCCCATTGTTTGCACAACTCCTTCAAATTCTTAGCATCTTCTTTCAGCATCTCCAGGAACCGTTCGCTGAAATCCTCATCTTTAAAGACCGTATCTTCCTCTTTCAAACCTTTTTCTACGGCATATTCTATGATGCGGTCCAGCTCCCAGCCCTTGGCTTGCTTGTCCTTCACGTTGATATCGGGAGCGATAATCACCTTGTTCTGGTCAAACATCTTAATCATATCCTCGGTGATACGGAGGAAGGTATGGAGCGAACGGCGGAAGGCATAGAAACTGCTCTCCAATCGCTTGACCATGTGAACACGATAGATACCTGTCAGCATGGTGGAAATATGGAGGGCAGTAGGATACTTCTTGCGCGCCTCGCCCTGCAAGAACTCCACGGCACGATAGCGGGCATAGTGCAAGCCCTTGCCTGTGGGATTATCTTCGGGATGAGGCGTATCGGTAAGAATCGCCATCGTACTATAGAAGAGATCGTTCAAACCGCCATTTAATTCATACATCAATTCGTTAGGAGGCAGAATATCCGGGAATACGATATGCTGATCATCCAAGTCTTTCTTGTAGGCAGGCACATTCTTAATATTGTTTCGGGTTCGTCTAACCGTCACCTTATCAATCACTTGCGCTCTTATCTTCTCGTAGAGGTCATCGGTGCGCTTGGCAAATTCTGCATTTCTTTCATTATGCTTGTCTAACTTACGCTCACGCATCAGCTTATCATATTCTTCTATCCATGGAGAGAAGGTTACAGGCAGATTCTGGATGCCTTCGATGGTGGAATAGCGGGCATTCTGGAAGAGAAGTAAGAGATTCAGAAGATCGGTTGGACGATTATTGAGCGGAGTAGCCGAAAGCAGCATCACCTTCTTGTGATGGCCCTTTACCAAACCTTCGTTCATGCGAGGAGTCTTGCAGATTAACTGCAAATCATCGTATCTGCCAGCGGTGGCTCCACGGAAGTTATGCGCCTCATCAACAATCACCAGGTCATACTCTCCCTTCTCACGGAAGTTGCCCTCCCCCTCTATGATTTTATTCAGACTGCCATTGCTCACAAACTGGGCGTAGCGCTTGATGCCGAAAAGCTTGAAAGTATCAGTCCAGTTCTTTTCCAAGGCTGGCGGATAAACCACCAGGATATTGGTGTATCTTCCATTTGCTTCAACAAATCGCTTGGCAATCATCGTGGCAACAATGGTTTTACCCAAACCCACCACATCGGCAAGGAAGAAGCCATTGTGCTGCATCAGCATCTGATAACCCTGAATCACGGCATCGTGCTGATAGCGGATATCCTTCACACCCTCAGGCATTTCCATCGTAAAGTCATCCTCCACCTGCGAACCGAAAGTATCTATCAGCACCTTCATGTAGAGTTCGTATGGTGTAGGCAACTGGGCAAGATGAGTCTTCGCCTTCATCTGTTCGATGTCTTGCAGATTCAGAGGAACGGCCTGCTCCCAAAGCTGCTGAAATTCCTGCTTGCAATATGCCACATCATCATAATCCTTCATCGCCACGTTCAACTCATACCGGTTGCTATGCACGGTTCCCATTCCGGAATCGGATAGATTAGAGGAACCCATGATAACCCAGCCATCAGAGTTTGGATTATGGTTTTCCGGGAGAAGAAGATAGAATTTGGCATGGAGGTTCTTGCTGCGATGGATACGCATCTTCAGTTTTTTGTCGATGATGTCCTGGCAAAACAGGAGGATACCTCTTTCCGTCTGCTCATCATAGCCTGCGTTCTTCACTTCTTCAACGAAATCGTGAGAATAGGCATCGATGACGGCTTGTTCATCAATCTGTCCGAAAAAGAGTTTGGATTGCTTACGGAATATGTTGTCGATATTGATACCTACCAATATCTGTATCTTTTTGACGTGTTCAAATTCCTCACGAAGTTTGAAATAGCCCGAACTTCGGAAATATCCTACTACTGCCTGAAAGGTATGAAAATCAAGCATGTTGTGGGCTATTCCCTTGAACTTCTCGAACAGGGAATTATCTGGAGTATTATTAAAAAACTTAGTGCTCATCTGTCTGTATCTCCTTAGGCTATTGGCACTTCCGCCATTCCCCCAAGCAGAAACATTCTTGTTAGTTTGTATGGTTGCTACCAAAACAGAAATGGCGTAGGGAATCTATCACTCACATTACCCTTGCCTATTGAGGTCCTAGGAAAACCTTTGATATTAAGGGTAAGAAGCAACAGAAACCTACGCCAAACTTGCATATAGATGATAGCATAGGATGCACTCTTCCCATAGAATGGAAAGGGCACACCTATGCCTGTGTATATACACGTAAGCGAAGGCGCCTACCGCTGTCTTCATCTGAATATCAATTTGAAATTTCCTAGGTTTCAATAGACCAGAAGAAAACGTAGTACACGTCTTTCTTAATTATGATAGGCCAAGCCATGGATTTTTACCTAGCCAGCGACTCATCGCCAACCATCCACGGCAAGACAACTGCAAAAGTACGAAAAAGAATTGGGATTTACAAGAAAATCGGAAAGTTTCTTGCAAATCCCAATAAAATTGGTTATAAAGCAGCATATATTCAAGGCTTTTGCCCTTACAGGGCGCAGGGGGACAACGTCTTAATACCCAGGGTGTTGCCCTGGGCTAGGAGCTTCTGCCCTTTCAGGGCGTGCCGCTGTTTTGCAGTAGCATCACCCCTTCCTCTTCCACGTTATTATAAAAAGGACTGCCCTTTTTTGCTCTGCCAGTCTTTCATCGAATACACAATCGGGTGAATCATCTGATTGATTTGCCAACCCAATTCCCATAGAGGATAGGTATAATTATCATGATCCTGCTCGTCTATCTTATCCTTATTCAGAAGCACAAGGATGTCCCAGTCGGAATCTGCTTTAGCATCCCTTCTGGCCCTTGACCCGAAAAGGATAACCTTGGCATCTTTCGGCATAATCGACTCCGCTTTCTTCTGAATCGACTTGAGTACCTCATCTTCAAGATGTTCCTTATTTACAAGCAACATAATAGTATCAGTTTACGAGACTACCTCCTTTTAGTATAGCTAAAAATGCATCAATATCAATTGCCGTAAAATCGAATTCAGGATTAAATCTAATTACGTCATAATGATGATCTTGACTCACGATATACTTCGCATTTGCAGATATGGCACAATCGACAAACTTATTGTCATCAGGATCTGATTTTATCAACTGATATCGCTTTTGTGGATTAATAAAAATTGTATTAGAAGATGCTAATATAGCATTGATAATATTATTTGCTACCAATGAACCGACCTTTCTTGTCAATATCTCTTCATATTCCAAAACAACCTCATTCGAAACACACAACAAGTACTTTCCTGCCAAAAAGTCAAGAAGAATCTGATGATAGGGACTCTTTCTAGGAATCGACATCAACAAACAATTGGTATCTAACACTATCCGTTGCATTTATTCAGAATAAGGCGTTCTCATATGTTCATGCTTCCATTGCTCAATAGTATTTTCATCAATCAAGCCCTTATCCCACAATTCATCTGCGGCATCTATTGCTTTTTGCGCAAAATAACTAGATAGCATATCCGTGATTTCTGCCATCTGCTGGTCAGTATTGACATTAGCCATCAATTCTACAACCCTTTGCTGATATTTATTTAATGAAGTTATTGTCGTCATAACACTACCATTTTAATAACACCGCAAAAATACGAAAAAGATTCGGAACTAACAAATATTCTGAGAGATATTTGCATTTATTCTTTTCTCTTCACCCAAACCTTGTGACTGCCGCTGCCCATAGAACCTATCGGCGAATTTCTGTCGGCGGTGATTTCCTTCAGCTCCAGGGAGGCGGCGGTGCGGCTCAGGTTGTTGATGTAGGCATAATCTGAAAGGGTGATGAGACCATTGGCTTCTATCACCTTCAGGGCACGTGCAATTCGTTCTTTCCTGGAATAGAGCTGCTTGCGAATCACCTTTACGCCACCCATATCACGCTCCAGGTCACGGTCGGTTTCATGCTTCACACTCTTGAGAAATTCAGGAGATGCCTTGAAGTTGATGTCCTTCACTCCCACCTTGCGATACGTCATCTTATCCTCTTCACTCTGCATTTCCGTAGGCTTATCGTCCTCGAAACCGAGGGAGAGGGAGAAGGTGCCGATGCCTTCCAGATTCACATTGTAGCCCATGGAGAGCATTTCTACCAACATATCAGCCACATCCAGTAACACAGCCTCCGTGGTACTTTCCGAAATGCCACGATGGTAGCCCTGCATCCTCTTGATGAACTCTTTTCTGGATAGTGTCCGATTGGTCACCATCTTGGGATAAACTCTGCGCTTGCCTTCATTACGCATATCAGTTAACTCTTGCAACTTATACTTTGCCATAACGATTCCTTTCTTATTAAGATTGTTATCACTCCATATTGAGATAGCCATTACAGTCAAGAGTAATGATGATTGCTCCTCATCATAATAGTTCTCAAACCTAGAGATAAAAGTATTTATCCCTAGATGAAAGTTCCGTTCAGCGACGTTGAACCGACATTCAGCGACGTTGAATGCAGATTCAGCGACGTTGAACGTACATTCAACGTCGCTGAACGAAACTTTCTATTAGGCAAAAGTACATTTTTTCCTAATAACAACCAAGACTTTTCCTAAGATTAACACAAAATTAATACAGGAAGGAGGGAAAAAGGGACAAAAGGCATGAGGAAAGGAGATAAGGCGCATAAAGAAAAGATGTTTTTT
>ULQL01040445.1_pt1 | contig 31104 bp, 25 predicted proteins | sample 1954411 | NCBI WGS metagenome assembly ULQL01 (sample SAMEA4835654, study PRJEB28245) | human gut metagenome | biome: gut microbiome; material: fecal sample | place: Denmark | collected 2008 | reverse complement strand
TTTTTCGGAGTATTTGTAGGTACATGGGTTGGAGCGTTTACGATCATAGCGACCGATACTGCCATTATGCTTTATTTATTCAATTCTGCTACCATTCTTTTAAGGATTTCATCAACCTGACCGGCACGTTGTCTGCGCTCGAAGGAGCCATTACTAAAATGATCTTCTCTTAGAATCGCAGTAAGCAATGCAGTACATAATTCATAATCTGCATTTTTTACTCGCTGCAATTCTTCATTACAATTGATCGGTTCCGTTGTCATGTAATCCGTATAGTTACCCTTAAGGTCACCCAGATCTTCAAGCAATCCATAATAAATTCTTTCCGTTCCTGGATGAGCAATGACAGCCTGAATTTTTTTAATTTTTTCTTCGTTTGTCATAGACCCTCCATCTTCTACACTAATTCACTTCATGTATTTTTTAAACACTTTGGAGAAGTCAATAATTTTATCTATAGCTTCATTCATCAGTGTGTCATAATTTGAATGATCATCAAAATCTAGACCTGGGATTCGATACACGATTCTTGACGCCTTCTTTACATCAAGGCGCTGCCAATCTAATGCAAGCCCTAGTTCTTTCTCAATAGAATCCTTTTCTGCATAAGGGCTGTCAAAAATACTCTTGTCATCACTGATGTACAATTCAATTTCTATGCAGTTTTCTTTGTTTACCAGTGTTATTCCTAAATGAGCTACACTTGTACCAATTGCAACATCATACCAGTGATCAGTAGAAGCCTTGCGTACATTAAAGGGTCTACCTCTTTCAATAATAACTTCATTAAATCTTGTCCAGAATGCAAGACGCTCTGACTGTGATCTATTCATTTCTCCGGAGCTAGCCTGTATCTTACCTGTCTTGATGAAGTCGTTAGGTTTTTCTACGATTTCAAACTTAGGAGCATATAAAGAATCACCAATCTTGTATGCATGGATCTCTATCAAAAAGAAATTTACATCCTTATTCGTATTATTGTTCAGCCATTCTATAGCACTTCTATGCTCCTCACGTGCTTCCTTCACAATCCATACAATAACTTTTGCATCCAATCCTGAAGCATAAGTTACAATCTTACCAAGATGATCATGATTGGACTGTTCTAACTGATTCTCAATAATAATTCTTTGAGCGGTAGTTTCATCACTGGCTACCAAATCACATCGATAAGAGCCAACATATACTTCTTTTTCAATATCAACCAAAGTAAGACCAAGTACTTCATTTAAAAGTTCTATGTTTTCTTCTTTGGCCAGCCAGTTAGAAAAATCATATTGTTCATGTGACCATAGCTTTCTAACATCAACTTCTTCAAGCCTTCCTAATTTCATTGTTGTCATGTTTTCACCTCTTATTTTCAGAAGTCCAAAACTTTTTACTATCTCATGACATAAGAATTTTTTTATTTCTCTGGTTCCAAGATACCTAGATACCTATTTGAAATATTAACTTCTCCGTCTAAAATGTATTCAGCATTTCTTCTGATTGTCATATTGTCATAATCAGCATAAAAGCTGTTTTCTGAAATATCAAATTTCTGTAAATTCCATAAAAGAACTAGCAAACATCCAAGCGTTACAATGTCTATAGAAAGTCCTTCTACTTTCTTTACATCTTTTATAACCTGCCAATAGCCCTGTCTCTCATTTGGTAATTGAAGGCATACTACAAGAGATAATATTGATTTTTTTGATAATCCATATCTACAATTTGCTACAGCTATATCATCCAAAATCCCTCTCGCTGCGTCTAAAGTATCTCTTCCAAATTCAACTTCTGTAACAGCAATATCTCCACTATGCGTTTTCAATAATGCATCCACTCTAGTATATACATCACCAACACGCCCAATTGCGCATTTATTTCCCAACGACACGAGCATATTTCTAGCAAATAAATTCGGAGTATTGCCTCCTAATTTTTGTACTTTTTCATAAATTTTATTTAACACGTCATTGCTTTCTTTAACCATATAACCTGTCTTATACGCATTTAGATATTTTTCCATCATCTCAACATGCTGCTTTGTATTTGCTTCAGTCGCTTCAACTAAAATTACTTCCTCACTTTCTGAAATATGCCATCTGTAATCTTTGTAATAAATAGCTCCTGCCGGACACTCCCTAGCACATAAACCACACATAATACATTTTTCGTGGTCTATCACTGGCATGCATTTTTCCTTATCCCACAACATAGCATTAACAGGGCAAACTATCGTTGAATTATCAGGAACAAATTCCTGAATTTCGGATGACACCCTTTCCGCGTCATAATTCATGCATCTAGGATTAATACAATGAAGGCATCCAGCACATCTGTCAGTTTTTTCTAATGAAGCCCATTCTGTACCTTGCCCTGGCTTATGTATAACATATGATGGAACTCTATCAACTAATCCAACATATGCATTATTATTCCTTTTCTCCTTAAATATCTGCATGCATTAATCCCTCCAAACTATATAATTCTTCCTTTGCAAAACCTTTTCTATCAATTAGAATACTGATTGCAACAGAAAGCATTGTTCTAAAATCAATCATCCCAATACTATAGCCATATGTTTCCTTTATATAATTAATCAAATCATTAATATCTGTTCTATTTCCTGGCATCCCATAGCCTACTGCAAGTGATGTTACTTCTGGTTTTGTCTTAAATGTTTCTCTAGATAAAAGCACAATTTTATTTTCTAAAGCTTGTCTAATCGCCTTTATCGAAAGAACAGCGACTTCAGTTGGTGACTTTATTTCAATCGGAATGCTTCTTTCATCATCTTCAATGATAGCATCCCACCTTGAGCCATTATCCCCTGGACGAGAAAAAGAACATTGATATCCCATGATCTTAAATAAAGTAGCAATAAGTGGATAAAAATTAGTTTGTGTTGCCGTCTTATAGTAATCAAATAAATAATCTACTATCTGTCGACTATTTTTTCCATCATTTTTTAACTTTAAAACTAATTCCAAGAATTCTTCATCTTCTGGATCCTTTAACAATTCATAAGCGGCTTCCATATCCTTGTTAAGAGAAAATTTTCTTACAGCATACGTGTGACTTTCAACATTATCCCCTTTAATTTCAGAAAATGTATGTCCCCTTTCATTTCCCTGCGCTAAATTTATTCCCAATGCAGTCTCTACTTCATTTCTTTTTATTGTTTGACATGGTGAAAACAATATTTTTTGCTCATGCAATATATCCTTGCAAGTTTCTTTATCGGCCTTAATCTGATCTGACGCAGATTCTAGATCATATCCTGATCGAAGTAACATTGCGTATGTTCCTAATCGAATCAATGCTTTTCGTTGGTGTTCTTCGTAATCTTTAAAAACCTCGATTCGAATATCTATCATATCCTTTACATTTTCATATACTTCCCGACCATGATCAGTTATTCTCAAGCAATTAAGAGACTTATTATATAGCGTTTTATTTGACACTGATTCCACCCAACCGCACGCTTTCATGAATGCAATTGGTAATCTCGTGCAGTTATCAACAGGCGTTGTTTTCATTCCTAATGATTTGGCTAAATCTTTAAAAGCAGCATCCAGTCTAGAATAATCACCTCTTAATGCTCTTATTTTAGATAGCATATTTTGATATGCAACCTCATCTTCATCATTCACACTCATAGGACCAATGCATAACTCATGTTTATACATAATTCCATCAAGATCTATCATTGTTCTAAGCGCGCATTTAAAGAATCTAACTTTTTCAGTATAAGTCATCCTTGCTGTTAATTCGGTTGGATTATTAATACCAAGTACACACTGCTCATATAATTTTGCTTTAACATCCTCATCTGTAGCAGTAGCCATATGAATACCCAAATAAGTGAATACTAACGGATAAGACCTCTCACCCAGTGGTGTAACCCATCCTAGCATTCTAAATACTTCTGCATACATTTTTGCATTCATTAAAGCTGAATTCATGCTTTCAGAATCGTTTGATTTATTAACGCTCAATTCAATAGCATTATCGCCAGCATAACCATATGCCGTCATTAATTTTCCCTTTGCAATTACTATTGCCATATCCTCTAAAGTGAACGACTTTTGTTCTCCGAGGTTTTCATATAACTCTTTAATAACTTGCAACTGAGTTGCATATTGAGTCCCTGGATTTCTGAACCTTATCATGTAATACCTCCTCCTGTTCTTTCAGTACGACAAATACACCGACGACATATTGACTGTCGTCGGGTATTTAATGTATTAATTCTTATTCTTCTATCTTAGATAGTCTATCATTTGCTACATCACACCATTTTTTTTCTAACTCTATTCCAATCCATTTGATGTGATGGCCTTGTTTATTTAGCTTTTCGCAACATACGCCTAACGTGCCCGATCCGTGAAAAGGATCTAATATTGTACCTTCATATTTTCCATCCTTATTTTTCGGGCAATATGCTTTTATCAATTCCATTATTAAAGATTCAGGCTTTTGTGTCGGATGGGGAGTTTTTTCCTTCTCATATGCCTTACCTGCTAGAGTTGGAAATGCCCATACATCTCCTCTCATTGCACCATTTGGATTCGGTTTCCATACCTTCTTTTCACCATTTTTTCCTTTATAGTAAACTGGGTTTTTCAACCTCTCCGTACTCTTATATGGCACACGTACATCATCTACGTTATATGTCCATTTTGATTTTCCCTTTGAAAACCACAAAAACGGTTCGTATTGAGTTAGTGGAGCTTTCGAACTCCTCGAAAAGCCATTTTCGTAATACCAAATATTCATTCTTCTGTAGTACAATCCGGCTTTATACATAATTGCTTGTATGAAGCCAATATAATGATGTATACCAAACCAAATGATACTGCCCGTAGGCGTAAGCAATTCTTTACATAAGTTTATTCGTTCTTCAGTAACTTTCAAAAATTCATTTAATTCCAACTTGTCGCTATCATTTCCAAAATCTTTGTTCAAATTATATGGTGGATCTGTACAAATCAAATCAAACTCCAAACCTTGGTCTATGAACGATTTTAATATCTCATCACTATTTCCGTTAATTACACGATTATATTCCATATTTATTTTTTCCCTTGCTTTTCTTTTTTAAAGATCAATACGTACTGATGATGTATATTTTCCACATAGGAAAATGGATATCCATAAGGCAATAAACTTTTATGATTTTGCAACAATATTTTTGTTCCTTGTAATTTCAGCAATCCGCCTTCTGGAATTTGTGCTTTGTTTAATTCATGTATCAGATCACTGTGAAAACTTATGTAATCAGATTTGTCTCTAAAGTCAGAAACCACAATTGCCATGTATTTACCGTATTTTAAAGTTCTTGCACATTGCAAGAATACTTTGTTTACTAAAATTTCTAAAAACTGCTCATAATTTTCAACGTTCCCGAGGTCACGTTCACTTTCCGAATATTTCGTTTCCAGGTTATTTGCCACCCTATTTTTCTTTACCTTTTGATCTTGCTTGTTTAAAATTCCCCAATATGGCGGACTGGTAACCATAAAATCCATGGACTCCGATGCAATTTTTAACAATTCCTCACATGAATCACCATTGATGAAATTATGATTTTTGCTTGTTCCTTCACCTACTTCAGTTTCCAATCTTTTAATGGACAAGTTATGCCATACAGGTGAAAGTTCGATGCTCGTACACTTTCTTCCATTAACTTCGCACGCCTTTGCAGTTGAACCAACTCCACCAAACGGATCCAGTACATTCATGCCCTTCTTAGTAAAGAAATTCACCAAATGACTAATATCTTGAAATGAATATGGTGCAGGATGCAGCTTTTCGATTTGTGCCTCAGGATGATTTGCCCCCAATCCTTTTTGGTAGAAAAAACTCTTTGTTTCTGGCAACCATTCTTTCCCCGTCAAATCATTTAAACTATTTCTTGAGTCAACTGTTCCATTCACCAATTCCTGGTATCTATCTGTTTTCATAAATTCTTCAAGCTCGGATACCCTGTAACTTTTTTTCTTTCCATCAATATTAGGTTCTAACAATCCTTCCTCAATTGCCTTTTCAAAATTATGTCTCGAAAGCTCCAATAATTTCATTGCTTTAGCTCCACTTATATATTCATCCTTTGATGAAGCATTCTTCTCACTGTACTCAAAGGATAATTCCAATTGTCCATTCATATCGCTCACTGTATCATTTCCTTTCCTTTTTATCTTCATCAATGAATTCCATTATGTCACCAATATCGCACCTTAATGCTCTGCATATCTTTTCTAAGGTATCCATAGATACAGCCTCATTTTTTCCAAGCTTTGCAACTGCATTTGTGCTTATTTGAGCTTTATCTTTTAATTGTGTTTTGTTCAAATTTTGATCTATCATCAGCTTCCACAGTTTTTTATAGCTAATAACCATAACCTGCAATCCTCCATTTCTTTTATGCGTAGCTGCTAATCCTATTATATCACTGGCCGGCGTTTTATCAAGCATTTCTTGACATATATCAAGAGTATCTATAGTTATATACATTTTTCAAAAAAAGAGGGCATATCAGCAATATACCCCCTAATTTGCGTTCATCTACAAGTCACATAAATATTTCTCTACCATTATAGTACACCTGACGTGCTTCTTTCCGAACACTCAGATTCTCACACTCTAGTAAAGATAATCTTAGTCTATATTGACCATCTTCTCCCGTAGCAAAATATAATTGAAAATTATTTCTGATATAAGTCGCAGCTTCGCGCGTAAATCCATTTCTTTGCAGCCAGATTGTAAATGGATTTGTACAACCGTATTCAACAAATTCATACCAATCCATAAATTTTTCGTCAGGATGAATTCGTTTATACTCCTGAGAAAACCTCAAAAAATAATTAGCCAACCTAAACAGAATTACATTATCAATATCTTCCAGCAAATTCCCAATTAAAAAATTAATATGCTCCGGTATAGGTTGAAATTGAACCCACTGTCCATTAATTCTCACCTTTGCTTTTGGATTATTGGTATCATTTTCTATTGCATCTAATATCATTGTATTAAGCCCCATTCCTGAAACCCATTGGTTTAATACAAACGCATAATGTGCTAATTTTGAAAACTTTTGTGTTTGCGGATTAAAAAATCCAAGTGTATCCTTTTCATACACATCCCACTTGAATATTTCGCACAGTCTTTCTAAGAACTCTAATAATTCAGAATAATTAGCTCTTCCTCCAATTCTAATAATAGGATAGTGCAATCCTGAACGTATCTCATCTGCTAATCGTTCAGTCTGATCGGGTGATAAATTTATATCGCCATCCGGGGCATTATCCTTTTTCGTAAAATTATCAGCTATCAAGTGTTCATCTTCTTTCGATAATAAGCTTTTAAATTCCTGATGTACCCTACTGTCACGTTCATTAACTATATCTCTTAGAAGAATATTGGCAAACTTTCTCATCAAAGAATAATCATTATCGTCTTGCCATTCGAGCTTAGGAATCTCTGATTTTCCTTCTTTTAAGGTTGAAACTATCTGCTGCTTTTGAATATCATCAAGTGCGGTAACTACTGACAATTGCTGTGGTTGAACTTCTTCCTGTAATAGCTCCAAATATTTCTTTTTATTCGTTCTATACTTTATACACACTAAAAATATATTTCCATAAAGATTAAATTCAATCCTTCCTACGCGTCCCATTAGATTTCTAAAATCTACCGAATTCATGTCTCCACCATTTTTATTACTGGTAATAAATAAATTATCAGCAGGAAGATTTACACCCTCTAGCAATGTACTTGTACAAAATAATGTTTTTATTTTTCCTTTTTTATATAGCTCCTCAATCTGAATTCTTATTGTTGAAGGCAGATATCCCATATGATATGCAACACCCGTTGTAATAATATCCGCTAAATAATACTGGCCGTGTACATCTTGACGAATTTCTTCTGCCAATACATTCAGTTCCGGATCATTAAGTTCAACCAAATCCGTACCATATATATTTTTTAATCGTTTTGCATACTCAATAGCATCACTAATAACGCGTTCTTTATTATTAGAATAGATGATGTTTCTGCGGTTCTTTCCAATTTCAATAACAAAATCAAGCAGATCTTTATTCTCATCAAACTCATCATAAAGCGTCATTTTCTGAGAGAATTCGTTATATACATGAAGCCTATGCTCTTTTAAATCTATTAAAAACTTTTCTTGATTTACCGGTGAGAATTTAGTCGATGTTCTAAAACCGCTATAATTCTCTATTTCTGGTATCAGCTGTAAATATATTTCTGGATTAGGAACATTAGGCGACGCAAAAATAATATGTGGTCGATGCTCTCGTTGGGACAACATATCCACCACTTTATAATAAAACGCGCTTCTACTATCTCTTTTTGAAATTTTATGAGCTTCATCAATAAATAAATACTCTATTGCTATTTCAGGCATTAAAATCAATAAATATAACAACCTCTCAGGAGTCATCACAAATATATAATTATGCTGTTCTTCTAATGCCATTGCTCCTGCAGACGTCACAATTCTAAAATCATGCTCATATAAATCATCATTCAAATCCTCAGCTAAACTATTTGTCACCTCATTGATCAGTGCCTTGGTAGGGACAATAATCGCGTAATTGCGTGCAGCATGATTGCAAACACGATCTTTGATGAACATTCTCATCACATAGGACTTTCCAAGTGACGTTGGCGCCGAATAGCTAAAATAAGGATCATCAAAATGATCATATATTTCTTTTTGAGCTTTAAAGAAATATTTATCCGGTGCAGCGGGTATTCGCAAATACTCTTTACTATAATGAGTAAATAATCTTTCAAATAACTCCGCACTAGAATATTGCTTTTCCCTCTGGCGATCTATTAAACTTACGCCTCGAAAATTACTGACACTTGTAAGAACTGAACCCAAATAGTAATCAAGTTCCTCATTGTTTGGATTTAATACTGCCACAAGCGACGCAATTTCCTGTGCCCACAATTTATGTATTTCGCTTTTTTCAGGATCTACAGATTTTGATAATATATCCGCAAAACGCATTGCATCTTTTGCGTTATACTCTCTTGGCGGAATATTGTTCAAGTTAAATAATTTTAAACCATAATTGTACAGAATATTATCATACAATTCATTAAGGTACTCATTATTCTCTATTCCATCATAAATAGCTGCACCAATTGTAGTCATACTCATTTTATAGCACCTCCGATCAGTGAACTTATGATAGTATTTTTATCTGCATCCGCATCATTGAAATGTAATATGTATACGTAAAATGAATGATTACCCATTTTCAGTTCACGAATTTTTTTGTAAATATAACTAGATTGATCATTTATATCGCTTTCCAGTTTTCTATTCAGCACATCAGCATACTCATCTATCGTATAATCCTCAGGATCAAGACCAATCGAATATCCTATAAATACCCCAAAAGCTGTTCCTAGCATATTTACACTCGCAGTATTTTTTGATGGATATACAATCGATCTAACTTGTTCCGCCATAGTCGAATCAATACATCTACTGTAAGAAGCATTGTTTACTAACTCACTTCCCGTTATTCTGTTACTTTTTAAAGAAGCCACAGAGATGAAAGCATTATCTATTGCAGTTTTATATCGCCCTTTATATTGGATGCCCCATAAACCAACTGAAAATTATTTTTCTGCCCAGGAAGATTATATAAATGAATTCCAGCGCTTCTGTTATCAGCACTTCCTAGTTCTATAGCACTCATCAACTTTGGAGCATTAAGTATTTCTTCAAGAAAAGCATAAATCAGCATCTCACCTAGTTCATTACCAGAAACGTGCTCACGGATATATTGAGCTGCATCGCCTCCAACACTCTCTAGATCATCGTTATTCTTATATTGTTCCATAGTTAATCTTGAAAACACATCCCTACCAATATTGGCATTCAATAACTTTCGTAGCCCTTCGTATGTAAACTCATTATCTTCTACATTCAGTTTGAAGATTTTCAATTCTTCGTTCCCTTTAATTCCAATCTTGGCTTCAGTAACTTTTGTAAACACTGAGTAGAAGTTTTTACCATTTAATGTCTTAGGTAACGAAGGTATTATCATTGCCCTGTTTGACGTTAATTTTATGTTACCAGCGAATACTGCTTGTGCCTTAATATAGTCTAATGTAACTTCACTAATAAAATCTTTTCCCGCTTTATTAGTTATCCCACTTAAAGAAAAAATAAAAAAGTCTGTCAACAAATCTGAAAATACATGATCAGTTTCAACCCGATAATTTGATTTACTCAAATTATTAATAACCCCCATCGAATAATCTTCATCAAATCGGTTGTCTTTCAAAAAATATGGATAAGCGTAGCAACAATAAATGTATGCATATCTGGGCTCAAGTATGGAATAATCTTCTTTTCAAAGCATTCGGAAATCTTATATGCATCTACCCTACTAATATTGTCCATGATTGAGGGTGAAACATTGTTCGTACAATTTTTTAAATGTCCTACCGTTCCATCATCTTCACTTATGTCATAGCTAGGATCTACCGCAAGAAACATAGTCCCACACAAATATTTATTTGTCGTACTTTTGGGCGAACATAAAGACAAAACAGTCAAAAACGCTCCAAACGAATATTTTTCCATACGGAACCTCCTTAAAATCAAGCTAATTAATAAAATCTACAATATCTCCTATATTGCAATTTAAGGCTTTACATATTCTTCCAAGGACTTCCATACTTACAGGCATGTTCTTACCTAATTTTGCCATTGTAGACGAATTGATTCCCGTTAACTCAATCAAGTCCTTCTTCATCATATTTTTATCAATTAGCATTTTCCATAATTTATTGTAACTAAATTTAAATTCAGTCATATTTACCTCTCTATCCCGGAAAGCATGATAATCAATACCTACTCTTCATAATAACTTTATCACAAATCTGTACTTATAACAATATTATCTTTGCATTCTCCAAGTTGTTACTGTATGTAATATTTTTTCCAAGTCATTTACAAGTCGTTCCAAGTCCCAATCATGTAACACAAAATCCTTTTCGGATAAGCTGTAACTACAAGAAATGGTTGCAGCTTATTTTTTATTTTTTGCGAAAGGAGGTACCTGTTTTATGAGCGACTTAGATTGGGAAATCAACATTGAGAATGCTGCTAATGCAGTGGCAGCCGAGTATGGTTCCTCTACTGTAAAGTCCGTGTTTGCAAGATATGATACTCACGGATTCTATGACTTATCTTCTTGCTACTACAGCGAAGCATTCGCTGATTTAGAAATGATAGCAAATGACAACTAATATATCGTCCTTAGGCCGACGTTAAAGGTGCCCATCATCAGCCGATGCGTTCCCTGATCAAGAACGGTCCTATCTGACTCTGATGAACAACTAAATAACCAAACCAGCTGAATAGGACAAGCTGGCCAACCAATAGGAGGAAACTCGCTATGACAATGGCCAACTATATTCAGGTATCGCACATGTGGAATTTCCTCCGTGTCAACCCAAGGAGGAAAGCCACATGGCAGAGAAAAATTACGATTACAGTAACAAACGCAGCTACGACGGTGTAGCGCCAAAAGAGAATGAGGCATTAGTTCCATTCTTAGCACATGACGTTTTAAAGAATTACCATCAGGATATTAGAGACGGTATTCGCAAGCGTAATGGAGGAATTATCGAAGATAACTTCGAAACCTGGAACATTCGCGGTAGAAAGATTCTTGTAGGTTTCACAGCTATCCCTAAGGATCAGGTCGAATCCTACATGGAAGGATTTTGGAAAGAAAAAGATGCGTATCTTGAATCGACTCGCAAAAAAAGATGCTTAATTCTTAATAGCAAGGGAGAATACATCCGCTGCCCTAAGTGCAATAGATGTGAAGAGTGTGAACGTCCTGAAAAGGACCATTACCTCTCTCGCTATATTTCATTAGACAAGTTTATGGATGATAACAGCGATGACGATACAAATAGTAGCGGATGGGAGCCTGCATATGATTCAGATACAGAAAACTCAGTTCTCAGCCTGATGATGATCGATGACCTCATCAACGAAGTATCGCTTAAGTACCCGGAGGCAAAAGCTATCTTCTCTCTTCTGATGGAAGATCCACAAATCAGCAATGCTCTTAAACAGGTTGATTTGAACAGGGGAAAGAGTCAGGCGTACGACTATGTTAAGAAAATGCAGTCTTATGCAAAAGAGCTCTACAATAAGAATTATCGTTAACGAAATGCAGCGGCCGGATGAATAACCCCTGATCGCTGTTTTCTATGGAAAAAGCTATCGTTATAAGGTGAACCCCAGGGTTCATTTTTCCTTGTTATCCATCCCCTAGTGTCAACCCTGCATTATGGACCAGTTTCCACAAAATCATTACTTCACATAAAAAGAAAGGCTTTCCAGCAGCTAATTGTACTCACTAACGATAGCTCTCTGAAAAGCCTTTAATTTACCACATTATTCTTACTTACCTGGGTTCACCTTTGACATCAAGACAACCGTCTCCACATGGACTGTATTAGCAAACTGGTCAACCGGCTGTACTTTCACAATCTTATATCCACGCTCCGATAACACCTTTAAATCCCTTGCAAGTGTTGCCGAATCACAGCTTACATACACAACTCTCTGTGGTGACATTGTAACAATAGTATCCAGAAGCTTCTCATCACAGCCTTTTCTTGGTGGGTCTACCACTATAACATCTGGTCTTGTCATATTGTGACCAGTACCATCATCTGCTTTCCTGCTTTCATAAAATGCTGTGACTACTTCTTCTGCCTTTCCTACAAAGAACTCTGCATTATCTATTCCGTTAAGCCCCGCGTTATTCTTCGCATCTTCAATCGCCTGTGGAACTATCTCTACACCGTATACCATTCCTGCATTTTTTGCCAAAAATAACGAGATTGTTCCTATTCCACAATACAGATCCCACACTGCCTCATTGCCTGTAAGATTAGCAAATTCCAATGCTTTGTTATAAAGCACTTCTGTCTGTTTAGGATTAACCTGAAAGAATGAAAGCGGTGATATCTGGAACTTTATATCTCCAATGTAATCTTCTATATAAGGTCTTCCATAAAGAGTTACACATTCCCTGCCAAGTATTACATTAGTATCCTCTTTATTAATATTGACAACCAGCGAAGCTATATTTAACTTTCTTCCACTGTTATTACTTGTATTATTATCACTACCTGATGAAATATTATCACTTGCTGAACTGCCACTATTAAGCCGCTCAATCACTCTTACAAGTCCATCTGCCGCCTCTTTTCTTAACATTTTCTTAGTAACAAGACAGACCATAATCTCATCAGTATGAAATCCTGTTCTTATAAGTATATGTCTTAAAGTTCCCTTATGGATATTCTCGTTATAGGCTCTTACCCTGTAATCTTTCATCCACTGCCTGACGGCTGTTAATATTACAGAGTTGTTCTCATCACCTAAAAGGCAGTCATCACAAGGAATTATTGAATGTGTATGACCTGCGTAAAATCCCATAATAATATTACCGTCTTTATCCTCACCTACAGGATACTGTGCTTTGTTGCGGTATCTGAATGGCGTGTCCATACCAAGAATGTCACACATTTCATAATCTACGCCTTCTGTAAGTCCACCTATTCTCTGTAAATTATCACTGACAAGCTTCTGTTTGTACTTAAGCTGTGCAGCGTAACTCATAGCCTGTAACTGACAGCCGCCACACTGCCTTGCTATATTACATTCCGGTGTAACCCTGTCCTTTGACGGTGTTATGATATTCATAAGTCTGGCATATCCGTAATTCTTCTTTGCCTTCATAATCTTAACTTCTACTACATCACCTATGACTGTGTCTTTTACAAATAATGTATAGCCGTCTATCTTGCCTATTCCTTCTCCTGTTACTCCTATATCCTCTATTGTAACCTGTACAATATCATTCTTACTATATGCCATAACTGTTCCTCACATTAACAACTTGTTCTTCTTATGTTGGATTCAAGCCATCTGTTAAATCCAAGCCAGTCATTAGTGTCTTTGGCTTCAAGACATTCCCTTAAAGTTTCAAGCTTTGCATCCATATTATCTGCCATAGAAAGTGCTATTGCTTCTGCTATTGCCGGCTTCTTAGGTGAACCATATTCTAACTCACCGTGATGTGATAATATACAATGACCAACCTCATTAGCTAATATCTCTGGAAAATCTGGTATATGTCTGATTTTTTCAATAACCATTTCGTAGCCAATCACTATATGTCCTATAAAATTTCCCTCATCTGTGTAGTCATTTCTTGGAAATTCACTTAATTCCCTTACCTTGCCTACATCGTGAAGCATTGCACAGCTTATAAGCAGATCCCTGTTAAGAAAATCGTAATTCTCACTCATCTTTGCACATAATCTTGTAACACTTAGGCTGTGTTCAAGCAGTCCACCCATAAATCCGTGATGTACTGTCTTGGCTGCTGACGTATTCTTGAACTTTTTAATAAATGCTTCATCTTCAACGAAAAATGCTTCCAAAAGCTGCTTTATGTATGGATTATCTACACTTCTTACGAATCCTAATAATTCCTCATACATCTGCTCTATATCATATCTTGAAGATGGAATATAATCTGTTGGTGTGTACTCATCCTCTGCTGCCACACGAATTCTTTCTATTTTAAACTGTAATGCACCATTATAACTTGTAACCTGTCCATTAACAAATACATAATCATTAACTTCAAAATCGCATATTCCACCTGAATTAACGTCCCATATCTTTGAATCTATCTGTCCTGTCTTATCTATAAGTATAACATTCTCGTATTCTTTTCCAGCCTTAGTAAGTGCTGATGACTTGGATTTACACAGGTATACCTCTGAAATTCTGTCTCCGTCTTTAAATGTTTCTATATAACGCATACTCTTCCTCCATTCAATCAGATTTCTCTCTGATTTCAATTAATCTTATTATATTCTTATCTCAACTATTTAATTCTACTCTGTACTGTCAAGTAGCTGCTTTATCTGTATTCCACATTGACATCATAAGATACTTCAAAATACCCTGACTTGCCGAGCCTTTTTACAAGGACATTAACGCTCTGTCCTGACTGGCATCTGTACAGCTTCTCATTCAGCTTCTGCATAGTAAGACATTCCTCGCCATTTACCTCTACAATTACATCTCCTGTCTGAAGTCCTGCCTGATATGCCGGCGACTCCTGCTCAACTGCAAGTATATATATGCCGGTTGTAAGACTGTATTTATCTGCTAATTCATTGTCTACATTCTCTGCTTTAATACCAAAATACATAATCTCCTGACGGTTTATCATATTCTCAATAGTACCTTTAAGATCTGATATTCCTATGAACTTAAGCTTGACATCTTTATTACTGTGCACAGATATTCCTACAACATTGCCGTCCGAATTAAATAAAAATGCGTAATCTTCATCTTTGGCTGTAAGATTAGTTTCAAATATGTCTACATTATTATCTATAAGGCTGTACGAGCTGATATTGGTTATAGTTCCATAATCTACTGCCCCATCCGTTCCATATATATTGCCTGCGGCAATTACAAGCTCACCCTTGTTAAGTATATATGAATTGCTAAGAACTGATACCTCTATGCTTATCCTGTCGTCCTCACTCATCTGTTCAGCATCAACACTTATTATACTTATACCTGTATTACTGTCTGAGCACACATATACCGCCTTATATTCATTATCATTAACCTTAACACTTATATCCGCAGTATTATCAGTATATTTCTTTGATGTAAGTATAATATATCTTGAATTCACATAGGCAACAATAAGTCCTGCCGTAGATGTTACATTTTCCCTGTTCTCAATATAATTCTCATAATTAAGCCCTTCCGTGCTTTCCTGAATTATGACAACTGACTTCTGCACATCATCTACCTTCGTTCTTAACGACTGCATTAATGTATCATAATCCTTCTTAATCTGTGGCTGTCCTTCTTCATCCTCAACAACAACAGGCTCCGGATATTCATCTCTTGTGAATTCAATTCTGTCCTGTTCTGCTTTCTTCTTATCAAACTTCGCCTTTACTGACGGCACAATAAGCTTGTCAGCCGCTATATACACCACTCCTGCTATTATTATCAATATAAGTATCTTAATTGTTCTTATAAGATTCTTATATTTAACCTTAGGACTTAATACAATCTTTTCCGTATATAAATCGTATTTCTGCTCAGTATCTTTATGTTCCATATTATCCCTCATTCTTATTCATTAACAGATGCTTACGCATCTGATATGTTAAATCACAAGTACATTTTTCTTCTGACTATCCGGTTATTACGCAATATAAATAAAGTATACACTATGTTTATGAACAAACTATGACATAGATGTTAAAAAGTCGGCTCTTTCTTAAATTTATCCTATGGTTTTAATCGGTTTTAGTATATAATAAGAGAGGATTGTCAGCTTTTATCACTAATAGCAGACATATAATAATTATTATTTGAAATGACAGGAGTATTACATTGAATAATAAATCATTATCAACACTTGAATATAATAAAATAATATCTCGTCTTGTATCTTTTGCCTGCTCTGATGGTGCAAAGCAGATACTTCATAAGCTTGAGCCTATGACTGACATAGACAAAATCAATACAGCACTTGATTATACTAATGATGCACTTACCCGTGTATACCAGAAGGGAAGCGTGGATTTCTCAAGGATAAAAGATATCAGGGGAAGCATTGCAAGACTTAAAGTCGGAAGCTCTCTTAATGCACTTGAGCTTCTTAACATATCTATGTTATTAGAATGTGCTGCCCGCATAAAGGGATACTATGAACAGCGTGCTGACTCAATACAACCTTTAATAGACATGCTTGACCCTGTTACACTTCTTAATAACGCAATTAAGAAATGTATTATATCAGAAGATGAAATCAGTGATGATGCAAGTGCGAACCTCCGCAGCATAAGACGTCAGAAAAATATAGCTGCTGACCGCATACACACTGAACTTAATAAAATATTGAATTCACCATCTACAAGAACTTATCTTCAGGATTATGTGATAACAACAAGACAGGGACGTTTCTGTCTGCCTGTTAAAGCTGAATACAAATCACTTATGCCTGGTATGGTTCATGACCAGTCATCGACCGGTTCTACTGTATTTATTGAGCCTGCCGCAGTTGTCAAGCTTAACAATGATATAAGAGAGCTTGAACTTAAGGAACAGGCTGAGATTGAAGTTATTCTTGCAGATTTAAGTGCTAAAGCCGCAGAATATACCGATTCACTGCTTTCAGACTATGAGATACTTACCAATCTTGACTGCATATTCGCCAAAGCACTTTTATCAAGGCATTTTAATTGCAGCCGCCCTGTTATGAATAACAAAGGTATAGTAAATATTAAAAAAGGACGACATCCTCTTATTGAGCCGCATACTGTCGTACCTATAGACATTTATCTCGGTACAGATTTTAACCTTCTTATCATAACAGGACCTAATACCGGTGGTAAGACCGTATCCTTAAAGACTGTCGGACTTCTTACTCTTATGGCTCAGGCCGGACTTAATATTCCAGCACTGGAACATTCCGACATAGCTGTATTTGACAATATATTTGCTGATATCGGCGATGAACAGAGTATTGAACAGAGCCTTAGTACATTCAGCTCACATATGACTAATACTGTCGATATTCTTAAAAAAGCTGACAGCAACAGTCTCATTTTATTCGATGAGATTGGTGCTGGTACTGACCCTACAGAAGGTGCAGCCCTTGCAATTGCTATACTTGACAGCCTTCACAGACGTAATATTACAACAATGGCGACAACACATTACAGCGAGATTAAAATGTATGCACTCACAACAGATGGCGTGGAAAATGCCTGCTGTGAATTTGATGTACAGTCACTCCGCCCTACTTATAGGCTTCTTATCGGAGTTCCTGGAAAGAGTAATGCATTTGCCATTTCCAAAAAGCTGGGACTTTCTGACAATATAATTAATGATGCTTCACGCCGTCTTGACTCTGAAGATATCAAATTTGAAGACCTTGTAACTGATCTTGAACAAAGCCGTGTTACAATTGAACGTGAGCGTGAGGAATTAAATGAGTACAAAGCACAGATTGCCCAGTTAAAGTCTGAACTTACCAAAAAAACTGAACGTCTTGATGAACGTACTGACAATATTATAAGAAAAGCTAACGAAGAAGCTGCACGCATACTTAAAGATGCGAAAGAGTATGCTGATAAGACAATTAATGCTATGAACAAGCATGGTATGACTGTAAAAGAGCTTGAGAAACACCGCAGTGCTATCCGTGAGAAAATGAATAAGCGACAGGAAAAGTTAAAGATTGAACCTGCCAACAACATAAGCGAGCATAAGGCTCACGATATATCTGAATTCAAGGTTGGTATGCACGTTAAGGTTCTTACAATGAACGTCATAGGTACTGTATCCCAGATTCATAAGAACAAAAACCAGGTTACTGTACTTGTAGGAAGCTTAAGCACTAAAATGGATATTAAAAATCTTGCCATACTTAAAGGCTATAAGGATCCTGCTGAAACAAGTTCTAAGCCTAAGGGTGCTGGTGGCTCAGGTAAAATCAAGATGTCAAAATCATCTTCTGTATCTTCTGAGATTAATCTTCTTGGATACACTGTTGATGAAGCTATTGCCGTTCTTGACAAATATCTTGATGATGCCTATATTGCCAGAATTCCACAGGTACGAATTGTTCACGGCAAGGGAACAGGTGCTCTACGCTCTGGTATAACTTCTTATCTGCACGGGGTTCCTTATATTAAAGAATTCCGCCTTGGACAGATTGGCGAGGGTGCAGAAGGTGTTACAATTGTAACATTTAAAGATTAACTATAAATATTGTATATGGAGGCACATATGGTTGCTAAACAACGAATTTTAATCGTAGATGATGATGAGAATATAGCTGAACTCATCTCACTCTATCTTACAAAAGAATGTTTTGAAACTAAGATTGTATATGACGGCGAAAGTGCACTTGATAACCTTTCTACATTCAAGCCTAACCTCATTCTGTTAGACCTTATGCTTCCTGGTATTGACGGATATCAGGTATGCCGTGAAATCAGGAAGAATAATAATACGCCAATAATTATGCTTTCAGCTAAGGGCGAAACATTTGACAAGGTATTAGGTCTGGAGCTTGGTGCTGATGATTATATTATCAAGCCATTTGAAACAAAAGAACTTGTCGCACGTGTTAAAGCTGTATTAAGACGTTATCATCTTCCACAGACTACCGTTGCACCATCAGAAAATGCAAGATGTGTAACGTATCCTGACTTAATTGTCAATCTTGACAATTACTCAGTTACTTATGATAAAAAGGCTGTAGAAATGCCGCCTAAAGAACTTGAACTTTTATACTTCCTTGCATCTGCACCTAATCAGGTGTTCACACGAGAACAGCTTCTTGACAATATCTGGGGCTATGATTACATCGGCGATACCCGTACTGTCGATGTGCACATCAAACGAATTCGTGAAAAGATTAAAGACCACGATAAATGGTCGATTGAAACCGTATGGGGAATTGGCTACAAATTTGTGACTAAATAAGCAGGAACGGACTCAATATGAAATATAATATGCTTACCAAACAGATAACTCTATATATAATAATTGCTGTTGTAGGATTTATAGCTGTAACAACAATATGTTTCAGGCACGATTATAATAAAGTATATGACTATTATTCTGAAGTGCTTTACCAGCAGGCTAACGAAATTGCCGGCACATTTGCAAAAGATACCTTCACGCCAGAATATCTTTCAGGCATAGAAGCTGACCTTAAAATAGTATCTGAACTCAACCACACAAGAATTATGTTCGTAAGCCCATTCGGTGATGTTATGTTAGATACTGGATTTTCTGGAACAGCAGATTCTAATGGTTATCTATATGAACTTAAGGATTTTGATTATGGCAGACTTAAAGGTGCACACACACAGACAGGTGATTTCTATGGTGTATTTGACGAAACTGTTGTAAGTGCATATTTTCCTATTGCCAGCAATTTCACAATGAAAGGCTATGTTGTCATCAATATGCCTGAAACTGTCATAACTGACAGGGTATATGATACATTTAACACCAACTATCTTACACTGGTGATTGCTATGCTGCTTTCACTTTCTATGCTGGTGCTATATTTCATACATATTCACAAGCCTATCAATGAGCTTACCAAGGCTACTGAAGAATATGGAAAAGGTAATCTTTCCTACCGCATTAAGATACACCACAATGATGAAATCGGACGTCTGGCGGCTTCTCTAGATTATATGGCAAAAGAACTTAACGAAATGGACCGGTTCCAGCAGAAGTTCTTATCCAATATTTCGCACGACTTCCGTTCGCCTCTTACTTCAATAAAAGGCTACCTTGAAGCCATTGAGGACGGAACAGTACCACCGGAGATGATTAATAAATACATTAATATTGTATTATTTGAAACCGAACGACTTACCAAGCTTACAAGCAATATACTTACGCTTAATGAACTTGACCCTAAGACTGTCCGCCTTGAGATTACAACATTTGATATTAACTCAGTAATAAAGCATACAATAGAAACTCTTGAGGGTTCGTGTAAAAAGAAAGGCATTAAGTTCAGCCTGACATTCTCTGGCACAGCACTTAATGTCAAAGCTGACAAAGGTAAAATACAACAGGTTATATACAACCTTGTAGATAATGCAATCAAATTCAGCCACGATAACTCCTTTATATATGTAACTGTCAAAGAAAAAGGTGATAAAGCCCAGATATCCATCAAAGATACTGGAAGCGGAATTGCCAAGAAAGATATTGATAAAATATGGGATAGATTTTATAAATCAGATGCCTCAAGAGGCCGTGACAAGAAAGGGTCTGGACTTGGACTGTCCATAACTAAAGAAATAATTCAGGCACACGAAGAGCATATAGATGTAATCAGTACGCCGGATGTGGGGACGGAGTTTATATTTACGCTGCCACTTGCGAAGGGGTGATGTTAATAACGGACGATTGGCTGCAATCAACATAAGCATAAGAAGACGATGGGGAGCCGCCGGTCCTTAGTCGGCAGCCTTAGCTGGCGACTTAGTACCGCTGCGAGCGACACTCAATGCAAATGTGTCTTCGTTGCTTATGTTGATTGCAGCCAATCGTCCGTTGTTATCAATTACAGCCACCAATCAAGCATTAATATATAATTTTAGTCCTATTATCTGCTAACCGGTCTATAAAGCTTAAAGTTATTAATAAGCTTATCCAGCTCCCTGGCTCTCTGTTCAAGCTGTTCACTGATTGCTGAGCTTTCCTGTGAAGAAGCTGCTGTGTTCTGTGTAACACCTGATATCTGCTCGATACCCTGTTCAATCTGTGATAATATTTCTGCCTGATTTCTTGCTGACTCATTAGTTTCCTTAGCTACATCAGCAAACTTCTGCATTTCATTAATTGTTCCTTCAAATGCCTGTGCAACAGAGGCGGTTATCTCGTTACCCTTATTAATCTCTTCTATAGTCTTAACAATAAGTTCTCTTGTATTAACAGCTGACTTCTGGCTGTCTGTTGCAAGCTTTCCAATCTGCTCTGCAACCACTGCGAAACCACGTCCTGCATCACCAGCTCTGGCAGCTTCAATTGAAGCATTAAGTGCAAGAAGACTTGTCTGTGAAGCGATATCCTCGATAGTTGAAGTAATTGCTTCGATTTTATTAGATATTTCGATAATATTAGCCATTTCTTCTGTAAGGCTGTCCATCTTCTTACGTTCTTCTTCTGCATTTTCTGCTACCGCTAATACATTATCATATGCAGTCTGTGTCTGATCTGCACTCTTTTTAGCTAATGCCGCTACTGTTTCAACTGTAGCTGTGAGTTCTTCAACAGCACTTGCCTGGTCTGTTGTTCCCTTAGCAAGATCACCTGCTGCCTTTGAAAGATCCTCGGCACCAATATCAACCTGCTCTGATGTCTTGGCAATATTAGTTAATGTTATATTAAAATTCTTTAAAATGTATACAAATGATTCTTTGATGCTTACAAAATCTCCAAGGAAATCTGTAATTTCATCTGAATCCTTAGTTAAATCACCACTTGCAATTTCTCTTAAAACTGTTGATATTTCATCCACATATGCGTGGAGATTTAACATTGTTCCCTTAAGTGTCTTTGCCATAGCTCCGAATTCATCTTCTGATTCGTATGTTATAAGATTAGCTGCTGACATATCTCCATGATACATCTGCTCTGCCGCTTCAACAATCTGCTTGGCTGGTGTTGTAAGAACTTCTGTTATAGTTCTTGTAAAGAATGTTGAAATAAATAATAACGCAACAACAAGTATAATACCTGCTATTGTAAGTCCATTACCAAGACGCACTGACTGAGTATAATACACTGCTCCGTTCTGGTATACTAATGTCTCTATATCATTTGCTAATGACTTGATTTCGTTAACTATAGGAAGATATGTATTATAATTAAGTGCATAAGCTTCATCAATCTTTCCGCTCTTTAAAAGCTGCATAACCTGAGGTCTTACTTTCTCGCCCTCGTTAATCTTAGCCTGCATTTCTGAAAGCTTTGCTCTCGTAGCTTCTGTCTTGAAATGCTTATCCATATCATCAACTCCTGAAACGACAAGATTGACATCTTCTTCTACTGTCTTTTCAAAATTTGCATATCTATCTGCCATATTATCAGAACCTTCAGCTAAAAGTCTGTTAATGGCTCTCTGTAAATCAGTAAGACCATATTTAACATTAGCTATATCATTAACATTGTTCATTGGTCCCTGATATATTCCCTTTACATTATTAGCAACCGCTAATATACCACTTATAAGAATTACACCTATAATACATGCTATAAGAGCTACAACTCCAAGAGTAGCCTTTAACTTACGATTAATCGTATAATGCTTTAATCTTTCTTTGTACTTATTTACCATTAATTTTCCTTTCCTATTTACTCAATTTTAAACTAACTTTTGTAGTATACATATATAGAAAATGATTTTCTATTATGGTAAACCATACTTTTTATTATATGATATACTGGTTTTTGCTCCATAATCTGTTATTTTATAAGCCTGTCCGCAAGCATTAAATTACATATTATTCTATAACATATTATTTCTGTAACATCATAATTGCTGATGTTCTATTATTAACTCCAAGCTTTCTATATACGCTTGTAAGATTTTTCTCAACTGTCACTAATGCGATGTGCATCTGCTCACTAATCTCTGAATTCTTATAACCAGCCTTAACATATTCCATAAGCTCTTTTTCTCTCTTGGTAAGCTTATATGGATTGTCGTCTTTAACTGCATTAAAGCTTTCTATTCCAGCCTTGTATTTAGCGATATATGGCTTTAATGACTCAAGGAATCCGTCTGTATACACATTTTCTATAACAGGTTCTAATTCAACACCATTCTCAATAAATGGCATTATCACGTTATCGTCATATGAAAGTTCAACTGCCCACTTAATATACCTTTCAGCTTCTGTTGTATTACCCATATTATACTGTGCTATTGCCCTGTATACGCAGCCTGTTATAAATGGATATATATGTGATGTATTCTCATATGGAACCATCATCTGCTGTCCTATCATATCAAGCATTGCCCAGTCTTTCTTATAACACATAAGCTTTCCATATGTCATACAGCCGCTTCGTATGTTCCTTATCTGCTTACTACAGTTCTCAAGTCTGAAATTCTGTAACCAGTCTGACATTTTCTCCTGCTGTCCAAGGCACGCATATACATAGCCCTGCACAAGCTCAGCATCTATAATAAGAAGGGGATATGTTATATCCCTGGTCAACTCATTAAGCTTTTCAATGCCTTCATAGAATTCCTCTTTCTTACCATAATATATAAGACATTTTAATATCATATAGTAGCAGCTTATAATTATACACGTCTGGTTTCTTAAAATGTTCTGTAATAACACCTGCTTTGCTAGCCTGTAGGCTGTATCAATATCACCTGTAATCATTGCATATTCTGCATCAAAGAATTCATCCCATCCCACTCTGCTTCCCTGTGTTATTCTCATATATGCTTTAGCATATTCTTTTTCCTGCTCTATTATCTCCTTGAGCCTGCCTGACTTATTGTAATACAATGTCGTCATACACGTTGTTCCATAAGTAAGAAGTGAATTGCCAAATATAACCGATGTTCTCTCACCAAAATATTCTCTGACTTTTATTAAGGACTGATTCATCTTTTCAAGATTATTAAATTGAAGAATTGATAATATAATCATCATCTCGCCCATAAGGAACTTATTATCTTTCCATATTGGATGATTATTAATATCATTAATTATCTCTTCATATAATGGCATTACATTATGCACATTTTCCTTAGTTGACATATAATAAAGATAATTAAGCATTACAGTCGGATATTTTTCCCACATAACTTCTTCTATATTCTCTCTTACGCTCTGGAATATTCCCGGTGCTCTCTCAATAAGACGTCTTCCATTCTTTCCTGCATATAAAGCTGCAATTCTGTCCCAGTTCTTTGCCTTAGTATAATAAGCTACTGCCTTTATATAAGACTTTCGCTTTTCAGATACTTCTGCCGCCCTGTTATAAAGCATAGAAATTTCTATGTCCGATTTATTCAATTCCATACCAGACACATTTCTTAATAATGTGTGCATAGCAAATGAATGTGTTGTCACATCATAATCAAGAAATCCAAATTGCTCTACACTTTCAAGCAGGTCATTCTCTGTAACATCAAGCTGTGTGACATACTCTGCACCTTCAATATCAAACCAGTCAAAAAGTGACATTTTCATAAAGAATTCCTGCATATCTGCTGACAACTTATCAAATATAGTTGTCTTTAACAGATGATTGACAGAAAGAAAACCACCCATTCTGCCAAGCTTCTTATATTCATATAAAGACAGATAAACAGCACTAATCCAGCCATCTGTATGCTCATATAACAAATCTGCTTCTTCAGCTGTAAGATTTATTTCATTCTCTTTAAATATTACTTTTTCTTCGTCTTTAGTAAGCTTTAAATCCTGCTGTGTGATAAGCACACTTTGTCCTTTTAGAAACATTGCTTCATATGGTATATTGTATGGGAGTATTCTTGATATAAGCACTATATGAATATTGTCTATATTATCTACAACTTCCATTATAAGGTTGTCTAATGTGACACTTGCACATTCCTGATAATCATCTACTATAAGATATACTGTATCATTGACATATTGCCTTAATATTTTAACTATATAAGACAATTCCTGCTTAGACTGTGGAAGCTGTGTATCCGACAGTTTTCCTTTTAACTCTTCACTATATTCACCCAACTTCTGGCATAATCTTTTCCACACCCAGTTGTCGTCTTTTTCTTTACTCTGCATAGGGAACCACATTTTATTATAATATGGCCTGTCATTAAAATAATGCCTTACAAGTGTGGACTTTCCATATCCCGATGGTGCTACCACCATTATAAGCTGTTTATCTATGAATTTATCCAGAGAGCTTTCTAACCTCTCTCTTATATATTCTTTCGCATAAAAATTAACGATATTGCTGTTGTTTCTCATACGTTTCGCAACTCCTGTATCCAATACACCTTACTCATCTGATAACTCTGTATATTACAAAGGATAAGGATACATAAAATGTACCCTCATCCCATTATAATTAATTACTTCCAATGAAGCTTATGCAATTCTCCTAACAAGCTCATACTCTCAAATCCGTGCTGTCTTAATGCCTCGTAAGCAACTATTGCTACTGAATTAGAAAGATTAAGTGAACGTATATCTCCAATCATTGGAATTCTTATACATGTATCTTCGTGGTCTACAAGTATCTCCTCTGGTATTCCCGCACTTTCCTTTCCGAACATAATATAGCAGTCGTCTTCATACTTCACATCAGCGTATGTATGATGTGCCTTAGTAGTTGCCATATATATCTTAGCGCCCGGATTACGGTTAAGAAAATCTTCATAATCATTATATACTGTCACATCAAGCTTATCCCAGTAATCAAGCCCTGCTCTTTTAAGCATTTTCTCATTAAGGCTGAAACCAAGCGGCTCAATTAAATGTAATCTTGCACCTGCTGCTACACAGGTTCTTCCTATATTGCCAGTATTAGCAGGCATCTCTGGCTCATGTAATACTATATTTAACATAATTATCTTTCCTTATAATTCTTTACTGTTCTGCTATTACAGCTATATTAAGTTCAAGTGCCACTTCGTCACCTGAATGGATAGGCACACATATATTCTGTGTATATGACTGTGTAATAGTCATATCTCCGTGACATACACTTGGTGGTGTAATATCTATAACATATCCCTTTGTTGAGAATATTGTTGCAGCATTACCCATAATCATATTACCAAGCTCACTTATTGCACTTATAGACATATCATCAAGTGCAGTTACCGGCATACCCATCATCATCTTAGATGCCACGTCCAATGCCTTATTAAACTCAAATGCCATAATAACCTGACCCTTTAACTCACCTGTTATACCTATCATAACTGCAACCGACTTATTCTCGAATTCTGTTGTCTTGACATAAGGCTTTCCTATCTTCATCTCTGTCTGACATATTTCCTGCATTATCTTAGTCGCTGACATTAAAAATGGATTGATAAAATCTGCGTTCATTCCTGCCATAATTCTTCCTCCATTGTAGTTAATATGTACTTATAACTTTTCTATAAAGTTCTTTATTCTCTTAATTCCTTCTTTAAGGTTCTCAATTGAATAAGCGTACGATATTCTTACAAAGCCCTCACCGCTATTGCCAAATGCTGTTCCAGGAACAACTGCAAGCTTCTGGTCTTCTAGAAGTCTGCTAGCAAATTCATCTGATGTCATACCAAACTTCTTGATAGATGGAAATATATAGAATGCCCCAAATGGCTCAAAACAGTCTATTCCCATACTCTTAAGCTCATGAAGAAGAAACCTTCTTCTCTGGTCGTAGGCTGTAACCATCTTCTCTACCTCTGTATCACAATTCCTTAATGCCTCAACAGCGGCAAACTGGCTGTTAGTTGGTGCACACATAATCGCATATTGATGAAGCTTAATCATCTGCTTTATAATCTCAGCAGGTCCACAGGCATAACCTAATCTCCAGCCTGTCATAGCAAATGCCTTGGAGAAACCATTTATCATAATAGTTCTTTCTTTCATACCAGGAAGGCTTGCTATTGAGCAGTGCTTGTTATCTCCATATGTAAGCTCTGAATATATCTCATCTGATATAACATACAAATCCTTCTCTATAATAACAGGCACTAACTCCATAAGTTCTTCTCTTGTCATAATAGCACCTGTCGGATTGTTAGGAAATGGCATTATAAGAATCTTAGTCTTATCCGTAATATGCTCTAACAGTTCTTCCTTAGTAAGCTTAAACTGATTCTCCTCTTTAAGATTAATAAATACAGGAACAGCATCTGCCATAACTGCACAAGGAAGATATGATACATAACTTGGCTGTGGTATAAGCACCTCATCACCTGGGTCAACCATACATCTTAACGCTACGTCTATAGCCTCGCTTCCACCCACAGTTACAAGTACCTGCTTCATTGGGTCATACTGTGTATCATATTTTCTTGCAACATATCTGCTTATTTCCTGTCTTAATTCCTTAAGTCCTGCATTAGAAGTATAAAATGTTCTTCCCTTCTCTAATGCGTATATGCCTTCTTCCCTTACATTCCAAGGCGTATCAAAATCAGGTTCACCAACGCCAAGTGATATTGCATCTGGAATTTCACTTACAACGTCAAAGAACTTTCTTATACCTGAAGGCTCTATATCTACTATTTTCTTAGATAAAGCATCTCTCATGGTGTTACTAACATCCTTTCATCCTTGTCTTCTTCATCAATTACAGTTCCATAATCTTTGTATTTCTTTAATACAAAATGTGTTGATGTGCTGAGCACTGAATCAAGTGGTGCAAGCTTCGCCGCCACAAACTGTGCAACAGACTTCATAGTCTTTCCTTCAATAATAACTGTAAAATCAAAGCCACCAGACATAAGATAAACTGATGTAACTTCATCGTATTTGTAAATTGTCTCGGCAATGCTGTCAAAACCAAGTCCTCTCTGAGGTGTAACTTTTACCTCAATAAGTGCTGTAACCTTCTCATCGCCTGTCTTATCCCAATTGATAAGGGTATTATAACCACAGATAATATGTTCCTTTTCCATATCTGCTATCTCATTCGCGACTTCTTCCTGCGCGACTCCAAGCATAACGGACATATCGTGAATGTCAATTCTACCATTATTCTCTAACAAGTTAAGGATTTTCTCTCTCATATCATCATACCCTTTCAATTAAATTATTGTGCTGTCTTTATACAGCTGAATATCTCATCCTGATTAGGCAATGTAAGAAATCTTTCTTCGTCTTTATTATGAAGAATTCTCTGATTGCCATTCACAATTCTTCCTATAACTGCGGCTGGGATATTATTGCTGTTAAGTATATTAATAATATCACAATCATTATCTGCTGTCATTAATAAACAACCTAAAGATTGCAGTTCATACGGATTAACATTGAATAATTCGCATATCTCTATAATCTCCTGTCTTACAGGTATGCTTCTTATGTCAACATCAAGTCCGACATTGCCATATTCACACATATCCCACAACGCACCAAATATTCCTCCCTCTGATACATCGTGCATATAACAATTAATTCCATTGTCCCTTAAAAGCTGTACCATTCCGCCTATATACATATCTGTATCTTCGCCAACAGCCTTACTTACCCAGTCTTTACTGTATCTTTCGTATACCGCCTGCTCATCAGTTTCAACTAACTGCTTTACTCCACTTATTCCTATGCAACCAGCGGCAATTATATGCTGTCCTGCCTCAATAACATTTCTATTGTCTTCCCTTAAGCCCTGCACTGTAACAGTTACTACAGGCTCACTGACCGAAGCACTGACTGTTGTATGCCCTCCGGCTATTGGCACTTCTGTAACCGCCGCCTGTCTTGTAAGTCCTGCGATTACTTCCCTTATACGGATTTCCCTTGCCTGCTCTGGCATAACTATGCAGTCACTTGCTGCTATGGGTGTACCGCCAGCGGCATATATATTATTAACAGCTTTAATAAGAGGCATATATCCACAGGCTGTCGCACTTAACAGTGTCTTATCCACGCCCTGCTCTCTAATATCCACCTCAGACACATCCTGTCCAATATCCATACGTGTAACCTTCTGGCCTCTTACAGTGTTAAGAGGCTTTAATACAGACCTTGAAAGAATTGTATCTGATACCTTGCCTAATTTCATACCATTCCTCGTTTCTATGCTTTTCACATATTACATTCAATTGCAAGCTTGAACTTGCATATATTACATTTTCAATCTATACTTAATCTTAAATAAATGCTGACACAGCCATAGGAAGTACCATAGCAAGTACAAGGATTACTATTATAACCGCAGCAAATATTCTTTTAGTTTTGCTCTTTTTTAAATTAATCATAATTACCTCCTTAAACATAGCAGCACATTAAACAATACATTTAATAACATATTGGAAACGGAGAATACTATGCACTTTATATTGCCTTATTTTATAATAATATTAATAGTTATTCAACTTTATCTTAAAAAAAGTACACGTTCTGGCTCAGAACGCTCAAAAAAATATTGGGAAAGGGAACAGAAAGCCAATTCAACAAGAAAGCAGGATATAAGCTCCCTTAACTATATTAAATGGGACGACTCACTTCCTGCTATAGATAACAGCCTGACATTGGCTGACATATTAAATAATTCACCAGAAGCCCTTAAGGCTTATAATAATATCCAGACACTTAAGACTGAGCCAATGCTTAACCTGTCAGAGTATTCCAACACTGACCTTAAGTTAAAATATGGTGTTGCTAATCTTGATACTTTAACACAATATGAAGATAACTACACTTCATTTATAAAGAGTCTTTCAGAGCTTGGACATATCCTTATTGAACATAAGGACATATCCGATGCCACAGCATTTCTTGAATATGCCGTAAGGATAGGCTCTGACATACGGCTTACTTATACTGACCTTTATTCATTATATTCAGAAGCAGAAAATGCTTCCAAGATCAGGCAGTTAAGACAATACGCCTCAATTATCAAGTCCGTGAACAAAGACCTGATAGTATCAGCTATTAACTAGGTATTTAATTAATTATATGAATATATTACCTATATAAACATTAATTCATAACTAACCATTATTTTCCATATTCTGAAAGTATCTTATCTATGTTTCGTGAAGCTATACTCTTGGTCATCTCATCAATCGGGATATCAAGCTTAACATTATGCTTTACAACAAGTGCTGTAAGATAATTTCTTTGTGCCTGTGTAATCGGACTATCCTTTTTCACACTGTATACAAGCTCAGATGGTATTTCAAATCCTGAATCATCCGGTTTTATTGTATACATTTTCCAGTATATTCCGCTTGCACTCAGCGCATCATCTAAAGCCCTGTGTGAGTTACCAGGGTCAACCTTCAAATACTCACACAGATAATCAAGCTTCTTATGCTCCAGTTCTGGAAGTATTCTTCTTGCCATTTTAAGTGTATCTATTCCTGCTGACGGAAATACAAGATTGTTATTAACCGCCGCCTTCTTTAAAAAGCTGTAATCAAATATAACATTATGTCCAAGTATAGGATAATCTCCTATAAATTGTATTACATCTTCAATCAGTTTATTAATTCTTGGCTTATCTGTAAGCTCCTCATTATGTATATGTGTAAGCTCTATTATTCTGTCGCTTATCTTAATGCCTGGATTGACAAGTGTTGAATATGTATCTGTCACGTTTCCATTACATACCCTTGCCATTCCTATCTCAATTATTCTGTCTGCTGCCGGGTTAAGCCCTGTAGTTTCTATATCCAGTGCAACATAGCTGTCTATCATTGCCTTTGTTCCTTTCATTAGTATAGTACTTCTGGGTAAAAAAAT
>ULQL01018222.1_pt1 | contig 31414 bp, 24 predicted proteins | sample 1954411 | NCBI WGS metagenome assembly ULQL01 (sample SAMEA4835654, study PRJEB28245) | human gut metagenome | biome: gut microbiome; material: fecal sample | place: Denmark | collected 2008 | reverse complement strand
GGTATGCACATTTCCTTGCCGCGTGCAGGCTGTTCGGATGCGGCGAGGATAAAAAAGAAGAGGGCTATGCTTGCCTTGAAAAGGCATTTGAATTGTACCCTGCATGGAAAAATATACCCGACGGAGAACTTCTTGATGTCGGAGACGAGATGATTTACGGCGGCATTAAGCTTGTCAAGGGCAAAAAAATCATAGAATTGCCCGACGGTACAAGAGAGGGCATTAACTATGGCGATATGTTCTATCGCAATGCCGAGCATATGTATTACGGCATGACGGCAAAGCGCGGTTGGGAATGGTTCAACTCTGTTCGCGAAGAAGAGCGCTTCAAGAAGTATATCGAGCGCGCAAAAACTTTGATGGAAAACGAAAAACATAATAAATAATACTTCGCAATTGTTTTATTGTGAAAAAATATACCGCCGGGGACGCTTTGCCCTCGGCGGTATATTGATATTTGAAGATTATTTTACTTATATATTTCGCTTCTGTGCCCTATACTCAAAACTAAAATTATTACTTTACTGTCTTCAATTTCGGCTATAATCCTGTAATATTATTACTTTACTGTCTTCAATTTCGGCTATAATCCTGTAATTTCCTACTCTGTATCTCCATTGACCGGACCTGTTTGCGGTTAGGCCTTTTCCGTGCAGTCTTGGATTTTCACATTTTTGCAAATTTTTATCTATCCACGCATAAATAAGTTTGCGAGTGTTTTTATCCAGTTTTTTTAATTGTTTTATAGCCTGTTGTGTATATTCTACTGTGTATTCAGTCAAGGTCAAGCATTTTAGCAACTTCTTCGTGGGAATAAGTTACAGGATTTTTTTTGTATTCTGCAATAGCTTTTTCATATGCCTTTAAATCGTATTCATCTTCTATTTTTTCCATAACTGACTGTCTTATAAGTTCAGATATAGATATTCCGTTCATTTCGGCATATTTTTTAAATAACATTGTATCTTCATCATTTAAACGTAAAGAAATAGTCATACTATACACTCCTTTCCTGTAATACATTGTATTACTTTTTTCTATATTTGTCAATAGTATTTCCTTTTTTCAAAAAAATATAAAAATGGTGTCGTCTGCACCTCTGTATGTGCGAGCCATTATGGGAAATGACAGCAACTACCGCATTATTGCGGCAAGGGCGTATAAACGCCCGAAGCCTTTAAAACAAAGCTTATTCAAAACCGCCGAAATATAATTATAGCAAACTAAAAAACATCGGCAAAAAGCTATCGCCTCTTATTGCAAAATGGCGCGCGCAGCGCTAAAAAAACTAAAAAATTCAAACAAAAATAAAGTCGGGAATTTAAACTCCCGACTTTTGCTTATTTTTGAGTATTTACTATGTCTTTTAATTGTGACACCATTGTCTGCAATCCTTTTACTGCATTTATTATGTTTGTGTCATCTGTTCCTTTTATTTTCTCTTCTGCATTTTTCATATCTTCTTCCCACTCTTCAAGAATTTTAAGCATGGAATCTTTTCCATGGTAAAAAACATTTCTTTGTAAGAGCATATCAATAGAACAATTAAAAATAAAAGACAATCTTACTAATTTTTCTATTGACGGTGCGTTTTCTCCTCTTTCGTATTGAGCATATGACGCTTGATTTATTTCCAACAATTCAGCTATTTCTTTTTGCGTCATATTATTCTTTTTTCTTAAAGCTTGCAACATTTCCCCTAGGCTCTGTCTTATCCTGTAGCAAGCATAGCAAACGTGGCTACGCCCGCTTGCCGTCTTTGTGGGGACAAAGACATTTTAGGGAGACTCCCTAACACCCTCGAACAAACAAATCAAAAATTATGGAGGTAATGATTATCGAAACAGAAAAGAAAGAAGAAATGATCCGTTTCAAGATTACTGCGGAGCAAAAAGCAAAAATCGAACTCGCCGCCAAAAAGCGAGGACTCACGGTCTCCGAGTATCTTCGCCAAACAGTGAATGCAAGATTTGGTCGTGAGCGTCCGATGGATTGGTATCCTACGGTAGCGCGGCTGGAAGAGATCTGCGCGGGAGCGGATGGAGAAACGAGAACCGCACTTGTGGAACTTATCCGCGGACTTTACACGGGAGGTGCATAATGGCAGTAACCTCAATATGGGCGGTACACCATTCTGTCAAGAACGTATTGGATTACGCTTCCAACCCCGATAAGACCGAGAATCCCAACGAGAACGATCTGTGTAAACTGATAGACTACGCCGAGAACCCTTTCAAAACGGAACAGCGCTATCTGATCAGCGGCGTGAACTGTCTGCCGGAGCTTGCTTATGAGCGGATGATGGAGACAAAACGCAGATACGGCAAGTACGGCGGCATCGTAGCCTATCACGGATATATGAGCTTTAAACCCGGCGAAGTTACGCCCGAACAATGCCACGCGCTCGGTATGCAACTTGCCAAGCGGTTATGGGGAGATCGTTTTGAAGTGCTTGTCGCCAGCCACAGAGATCACGACCATCTGCACAATCATTTCGTCGTGAACAGCGTGAGTTTTAAGGACGGTGAGAAATTTCGTTGTCCGCCGTATTATCACGATCTTGTGATGGCTCCCGCGTCGGACAAACTCTGCATGGAATATGGTCTGTCAATCATAGAGAACCCAGAACGCAAACGCGCTCCCTACGTTGCGTATATGGCAGAGAAAAACGGCAAGCCGTCTCACCGTTCTATGCTCAAATTCGATATTGACGACGCTATCGCGGACTGTATCACGCCCGCACATTTCCGCATCGCGTTGGAACGGCGCGGTTACACCTATTTGCGCGGCAATGACTACAAACACCCTTGCGTGATGGCGAAAGGGTGGAAGCGTCCGGTCCGTATTGATAGTCTCGGTTCACGTTACACGACCGAAGCCATAGAGAAGCGGATATTGACACGTCGGGACTATAGCGCTCCGTATCGACCGAAACGCCCGCCGATTTATGGCATTTTGGAACGCAGAAAACGGTATGAGCAACCGTCTACAATAGGACTGATCTTTATGATCGTACTTGAACTGTTTGGCGTTGATACAAGCGGAAAAGTTACGCGAAGTGATGACTATCAAGAACCGTTATCGCCTGCAATGCGTCAAGAGCAGATCTATATGGACAGATATATGCAGACGGTTAATCTCATCAACCGCAACGATCTCGGAACTGCCGACAAAGTACAAGCCTTCATTGAATCCAAAGAAGCAGAGATGACAGAACTGCTGACCGCCAGAAGCAAGATCGATAACCGCCGCCGCGCTACTACGGAGGCCGAAAAAGAAAAATGTTCCCGCAAGCGAACTGCCATCACCGCCGAGATCAAGAATCTCCGCCACGACATCAATTTGGCGAAAGGAATATTCCCGATGCTCGAAAATCTAAAAGAAAAGCTCCGTGTCGAAATGGAGACCGAACAAAAACTCTTCCCGCGAGAAACGGGAGCAAAAATCAACACAAAAATCAAAAGAAATGAGGACAGACAAAGATGATTACAAATTCAAGTAAAAGAATCGAAAACACAATTAACTACAATTTGAATATGTTTACCCCGATGCGCGACCATCCGTTTCAGGTTCGTGATGACAGCGATATGGAACAACTTATGGAGAGCATCAAGGAGTACGGCGTAATAGTGCCAATCCTTGTACGCCCCAATCCAAACAAAAATGGTCCTGCGTATGAGATCGTTTCCGGGCATCGACGATACGAGGCGTGCAGACGGCTTGGTATCGGGGATATTCCCGTAATCGTTCGTAACTTAGACGATGACGAGGCAATTTTGGCTATGGTGGATTCCAATCTCCATAGAGAACAATTACTGCCGTCAGAAAAAGCTTTTGCGTATAAGATGAAATTTGATGCATTGAAACGGCAGGGTGCGAGAAGCGATTTGACTTCGGAGCAAGTTGCACCGAAGTTATCCACCGAGATTATTGCGGAGCAGGAGAACACAAGCAAAGATACGATCAAGCGGTATATCCGTCTGACGAAACTCATTAAACCGCTTCTTGATTTGGTTGATGAGGGCGCGATTGCGTTGACGCCCGCTGAAAAGTTATCCTATCTCAAAGAGGAAGAACAGCTCGCTCTTGTCGAATTGATTCAGGATTACGAAGCCACGCCGTCACTGTCGCAGGCTGTAAAACTGAAAGAAATGAGCGCAATGCAGATGTTGGACTCGGATATGATGTTTGAGGTGATGAGTCGTCCCAAGCCAAATCAGAAGGAAACGCTGAAATTGGATTTGGCTAAACTTCGCAATTTCTTTCCCGATTATACACCAAAAGATATGGAGAGCGCAATTCTGCAAATCCTTTCCGAGTGGCAAAGAAAAGAACAGAGCAAGCTGCAGAGCCGCAGCAGTTGGGAAGAGACGGGAGGTAATGCGATTGAAATTGGTGAAGCAAATTGTATATTATCTGTTGTGGGTCGTTCAGGATATAAGCGGTGAATATAAACCTCGCTCTTATCTTCCCAAATATGAGATTGAAGCAATCGTTCGCGCCTTCTATCCGGCGATAGCGGCGTTCTTTGAAACAGAGGAAGGAAACCGCGAATTTGAAGAATGGAAGGCAAAGAAAGGAACAGAAAAGTCATCGAAAAATCCCAAAGCGCAATCCGCATAAAAGGAAAACCTGTGCCGCATAGGCGACACAGGCATACATAAATATATTTGCTCATTAGTTTCATTTACGCGCCCAGCAAGAATTACTTGTCGAGCGCGTATTTTCATCTGCTTTTCGGATATGTGTAAAAAACAAAGAATCCGAACGCATCCCCAATCAGGAATAAGTTCGGATTATCTTTATTTGGTCTGAGTGACTGGACTTGAACCAGCGGCCTCTACCACCCCAAGGTAGCGCGCTACCAACTGCGCCACACCCAGATAAGAAATAACTACCATGACACTGCAAATGATATTATATCATAACACTATTTGCAGTGTCAAGCTTTTTTGAAAATTTTATTTAATAAGTTTATATATATCTTCCGTTCTGCCGAAGACAAGCGTGTGTTCATCCTCTTTGAATATATAATCGGCAGTGGGAAGCGGCAACATTTGATCTCCCTTTTTCACAGCAAGGATATTCAAATTGTACATTGTACGGAAGTTGAGTTCTTTTATACTCTTTCCGAGCCATTTTTTCAGAGGTTGAATTTCATATATCGCATAGTCGCGTGAAAGCTGTACGCAATCGAATATATTGTCGAAACTTTCGCGAAGGGCTATGTTTATGGCGAGATCGCGTTCCGGATAAACAACTTCATCTGCTCCGTTTCTGAGCAGGAATTTTGCCTGTAAATCCTCTTCTGCCTTACTGAGGACCTTTTTGGCTCCGAGTTCTTTAAGCAGGCTTGTTATTTCGAGACTATCCTGAAAACGCGAGCCGACGCATACAAAACAAGTGTCAAAATGATGTATGCCGAAAGATTTCAAAATCTCTGCATTAGTGCAGTCGCCGACTTTGGCACTTACAACATAGGGAAGCATATCTTCAAGCGCTTCCGCTTTTTCATCAACGATCATTATTTCACATTTCTGCTCGCAAAGTTTGCGACACAAATGATGACCGAACGAACCCATTCCGATTATTAAAAACGATTTCATATACGACCTCTCTTTTTAACCGATTACGATTTTCTCTTCAACGGGAAGAATATGCGGACGCGCGCGGCGTTCAAGCAAAGCAAGGGCAAACGAAACGCTTCCTATTCTGCCGGTGTACATAAGCAAAATTATAATATATTGAGAAAGCGGGGCAAGAGACCTTGTTATTCCGGTAGTCATACCGACAGTGCCTATCGCGGAGAATGTTTCAAAAAGAACATCTGTAAGGTCAAGCGCATTTTGAACTCCGCATATTATTAGCGAGCCGACAATGGCAAGTGTAAGATTTGAAAAAAGAACCGTATTTGCTTTTTGCAAAGCATCATTTCCCAAGCGTCTGCCGAATACACCGACATATTGTTTGTGTGTGATTCCCGCAAAAGATTGGAGTATCAACACAGCAAAAGTGGTTGTTTTTATACCGCCGGCAGTAGAACCTGGGCTTCCGCCTATAAACATCAGAAATATAGTTACAAGTTTAGAACCGTAAGATAATTCCCCCGTGCTCACGGTATTAAATCCCGCGGTCCTTGCGGTTATCGAACCGAAAAGCGATGTCAGAAGTCTCTCTCCCGTGTTCATATCTTTACCCGTCGCACCGAGTTCCAGAAAATACATAAGAAGCGTTCCTACAACGGTAAGAATGAGAGTGACCGAAAGAACTATCTTTGTATGGAGAGTATAATATCTGACTCTCCATTTTTTTGTGCTTATATCATCCCAGACCCAGAAACCGATTCCGCCGATTATTATAAGCGCGCATATTGTAAGAGAAACAAGCGGATCATTATAAAAATGTTCGAACGAGGAAAATTCCCCGAATTCCGCCCCAAAAACATCAAATCCCGCATTGCAGAACGCAGAAATAGAGGTGAAAACGGAATAGTAGATACCTTTCGAAACGCCGAACATCGGAATAAAACGTATCATAAACAAAAGCGCACCGGCGCTTTCGAATATGAGTGTTCCGTAGATTATTTTTTTTGTAAGCTTTATAATGCCGTGTACATGGAAAGAGCCGACGCTTTCTACAAGAAGCTCTCTTCCGCGAAGTCCTATTTTCTTTCGCAAGAACAAAAGGAACATTGTCGCCATAGTCATAAAACCCAGACCGCCTATTTGTATAAGCGCGAGTATGACGACCTGTCCGAAAAGCGACCAGAACACCGCCGTATCATGAACTACAAGTCCCGTAACGCATGATGCGCTCGTCGCCGTAAAAAGCGCGTCCTTGAAGCTTGCTCTGTCGCCGTTTGCGGCGATGGGAAGCATCAAAAGCAACGTGCCCGCAATGATTATAAGCATATAGCCGAGGGCTATTACCTGAATATGTGAAAGTTTTCTTTTTTTCATTTTTATATTCTGATCTTTCGACCGTATTTTTGTTTCGGGCTTTCTTTTCCATACCATGATAGCACAACAAAGCGCTGTTGTCAATCTCCTGAATTTTTGCCGAAAAAAGATATTTTCACAGATATTTCCCGCCCGAAAGAATGCAAACGCCGCATTTTTGCCGCTTTTATTTTGCGTAGATCTTCCCTATGATATAGTTTAACAGCCTTGCGGGAAGTATTTTCGAAAGAATGACAGCCGCTTTATAATCGGCTCTTATGGTATAAAGCGGTTTTGTGTTTTTCTTTTTCGCGATCTTCGCTATGTACGCCCCGACTTTTTCGGGAGCCATTCCGTTTTTTTCGTCCTTTTCCATAAGAGAAACGGAACGGGATATGCGGCAGCCGTACTCATCATCTCCCATGATATTCTTTTTTCTGGACGCGGTAAATCCCGTCTTTATATCTCCCGGCATTACAGCGCATACTTTTATTCCGAAAGGTTTTAACTCGTTTGAAAGTGCCATGGTATACGAATTTATCGCCGCTTTCGATGCCGAATAAAATGTTTGGAACGGTATCGGGACTGCCGCCGCAACGGAACTTATATTGATTATTTTTCCGGATTTTTGCTTTCTCATAACGGGAATTACGGCGGCACACATATTTACAACACCGAAAAAGTTTACATCGAACTGTCTTTTTGCGTCGTCTGTTTTTGTAAATTCGACGGCACCCGAAATTCCGAATCCCGCACAGTTTACAAGCAGGTCTATATACCCCTCCGCCCTTAAAATTTCATCTACGGCGTTTTTCACTTCGTTTTCATCCGAAACGTCCGCCGTAATATGAAAAAACGGGCTGCCCTCTTTTTTATGGCGGCTTATCTCATAAACTTTTACTCCGCTTTTTAAGAGTCTTTCGGCTACACAAAGACCGATTCCCGAACTTCCTCCGGTGACAACAGCCACTTTATTTTTGTTTCCCATTTTCTCACCTTTTTTACTTTTTATTTTATCAATCATATTATTACACTTTATTATATTTATGTCAACACACCTTTCTTTCGGAGAAAGGTGTGCCAAAGAACTTCGCACCGAACGCACCATTTTGTTTTGGCAAAGTTTTTGAAGTTCCAAGAAACTTTTTATAAAAAGTTTCTTGTGTCAGGGTTTGGGGCGGACAGCCCCAACATTCAATGCATACAAAAAAGCACGGCAATGCCGTGCTTTTTTTCATTTCACGCTATTTCGGGAAAAATTCGTACTTTTTACTGATTTTTTTCTTTTGTAAAAAATATAGCAAAAATTTGCACCTTTTTGCCTTAAATTGGTATTATATAGTTGAGAATGAACAATTCTTCAACGTTGTGATATTGCTTTTAGGGCAATATCATGGTAATATAAAATACAGGAGGACTCTTTTATGAAAAAAATATTTATATTACTTATCTGCATTATTTTCTGTCTTACTTCTTGCAAAAAAAAGCCGCCGGTAACAACATCAAATAAAACGACCGATTCGACGACCTCGGATCTTATTGTAGATTATGAGTGTCTTTATGACCATATGGATAACTATCAAGAATATCTCGACTATATGAGCAAAATAGATAAAGAAAATTTTATAAGCTACAACGACATATCATTTTTAGGCGATTTCGAAGGCTTCACAATGTTCACATGGCCTTATGGATATACCGCATATGGCTATGATCTTGTAGACAACAACGGTATTGAGATAAGAATAAATATCTACGATGATTATAAAGAAAAAGGATATTTTGATATGGTTGCTTTTGACCATAAGGAAACAACAACAGAACTTCTTAACGACGGGAAACTTTGGGAAAAGATACCGGATTATTGTAATAAAAAAGTAATACTCGGCGATATAACATATATATATTATGATGATTTCGCAGCCTTCGTAAGCTGGTGTTCGGAAAATTATGCGTTTTTTATCTCTTGTTATGATTATACATACCTTCGCGAAGAGCTTGCAGAAAAAGGCGTTGAATTTAATGAAAGTTTTGTAGGGAGTCTGCTCTATACCGAGACAGCGCATGATGCCATAGAAGAGTTAAATACTATGATAAATAAAATCCACCCCTAATAAAGAAAAAATCTCACGAATATTTCGTGAGATTTTTTTTGCTTTAATCGCAAAATACGGTTCCTACGCTCCATCCGGGAATTGACGGCATGAATACGCGGTATTCGTTTTCATTTTCGGTTTTCTCGAAACGGAGTTCTTCTGTATTTTTGTCTCCGCTTGCAAAAGAAAAGCGCACTTTTTCGGGGTCCCGTATTATAATCGGCATTTCGCCGGATTCTCCCACGGTTGCATTTACTATCGAGACTGCCGCAATTTTGTTTTTGTCTGTTATTCTGGGAAGTATATCTGCTTTAAGCGGGCAATCGAGTCTTGCTTTTAGAGTCTTTTTGTCGGAGATAAAATCGATAGCGTTAAGAATCTGATTTCTTCTTGCGAAGCTTTGCAGATAACTCCAAAGTTTGTGCCCGTATACAGCCCATTTTCCGCCGCGGGACGTGGTAAGCGTTAAGGCGGATATGCCGAACGGATATTTTTCATTGTCGAACAGAGGAGAAACAAACTTGTTTGCTCCGTCGTACACGGCGATAGGTTCTGCGCCGTCTTTTTTCGGGATAAATGCATAGCCGTCTTCGTAATTTATAAGCTTGCCCCAACGCGGAGCGGATATGCCGCGATTTGCTTCATGCCTGTTTACGAATATCTCGTCGAGCAGTATAGACTGAACGGGGAAAACATTGATTCCGAATACGTCGTATCCGCGGTCGATAAGCATTTTGACACTTGCTCCGTCTGCAATGACGGAACTTTCAAGGAGCATTTCTATGTCTTTGTCCGTAAGACCGCGTGCGTTCGGCGCGGCAAGAGCATATACAGGATGTTTATCGCCTGTTTTAAATGTTTGCGGTATGCCGAGCACGGGCGAAAATCCTATATCGAGGTATTCCATTTCGTATCCGAAATCGCGCTCTTTTTCGCGAAGAGGACGAAGATATGATTCTTTTGAAGAAAAAAGCTCTACTCCGGAAGCTTTTGTTCTCTTGTTTATATCTGAAAGTCTTTTAAAATACGAATAATGCTTTGAAAAAGCGGCAAATTCTTTTTCGTGATAACTTATGGGTTCATGCGTTCTGTTCATCATCGCATAGCTCATGGAATGAGCTCCGTGTGCAAAATACAGATCGCTTTCAAATGCGACACCGTTTACCGATTTTCCGTATGCCACATCGGGAATATTGTCTATTTCGGGGCGGATATCGTCGACATAATCTGGAACGGTGGAGCTTATATATTCGAGTGTGCGCGCTTTTTTCAAAAAAACGGACGGTTCGTTGTCGTCATAAGCGCCGCCGCCCGGACGGATACCGACGCTCTTTTTAGAAGCGTCTCTCATTGCTCCGAGGAGAAAATCGAATCCGTAGCCTGAATATTTGTGGTTTGCGCCTGTTTGAAGGGCGAAAGACGTTTCGGGGGAAACCTCGCTCATCGCCTTTGTTATCGTATATGTAAAGTTATAGAGTCCCTCACGCAAGAATTCTATCCATTCTTTTCTTGTTTCGATATTTCCGCGGTTGATCTCTTTTACAAGTTCTTCGCGAGTGTATTTATGGGAGTATTTATCGTTGAATTTTTCGATACAGCGGGGGCAGAAGCAGCCGTATGTTATCGGCTCATGATTTCTTGCACGTAGGTCATCGTCAAACCAGACACGGAAAGGCTTTACTTTTGCATACGCTTTTGCCGCTTCGACATTGTATTTGATGAATTTTTCACCGCGCCAGCAAAAACTGTACGGCGATGTCGTTCCGTCTTCCGAATAGAGCGTTTCTATATCGGAGCCGGGGTATACAAGCCCCGAACAGTCGCGCAGTTTTATAGTATATCCGTGTCCCATGGTGTTGTTTATCTGCATGGACACTCTTATTCCCGCGCTTTTGAATTTTTCCGATATTGTAAGATAATATTCCGCTATTTCGCGGTGTCTTTTAATACTCGGATATCCGGGAGATGTCGTAAGCCATACTTCGTGGCATGAATCGGGATTTTTCTTTACGGCGTCTATGAATTCATCGATGAATTTTATGTTCTCCGCGTTCTCTTCCGGAAGAAAAACGGGAAGTCTTTGTGTAAGCATTTCTTTAATTTCCTTTATTCAAAGATTTATTTCTTTGTAAGAAACCGTCGCGTTATGTGCTTCTCTGTTTTTTTACTGCGGGAAGCACATAACGGCAAATTAAATTATTTACAGCCGACTTTTTGTATCAGATCTTCGTTGTGAACAGGTAAGAGCCGGAATGAAGAGTTTTCTTTACTCCGTCGGGAAGAGAAAGCTCTGCAACAGTTCCGTCCGGCACGGTTATCTCATAATGGATATGATCTTTTTTATAATACCAGTTGGATATAACCGCTCCTTTTACTGTGTCTACCTTGCAGTTTACAAATCCGAGCTTTTCGGAAGGAATAGGAGATATCGATATATGGGAATAACCCGCGCCGTCGGAAAGTATTTTTATTCCTGCAACGTCTCCGTAGAGCCAATCGGCAACGGCGCCGTATGCGTAGTGGTTAAAGGATGTCATGCCTACGCTGCTGAAAGTGCCGTCCTCTTTTATGCAGTTCCATCTTTCCCACATTGTGGTGGCTCCGTGTTTTACGGAGTAGAGCCATGAGGGCATTTTTTCCTGGAAAAGAAGCGTATATGCGACATCGGCATAGCCGTTGTCGGAAAGAGCATGGAGTATATGCGGTGTTCCCAAAAATCCCGTTGCAAGTCTGTCATCGTTTTTGTGTATGAGATCGACAAGGCAATCGGCAAGCTTTTGTCTTTCCTCTTCGCCCTCGTAAAGTCCGTAGCAGAGCGCTATGGAAACGGAGGTTTGAGTTATTGCTTTTATTACGGGCTGTTCTTCGTGATTTTTCTCTTCGCGAAGCGTGCCTATCTTCGACATGCAGGGAAGTCCGTTTTCCATAAAGTTTTCATGGAAAGCTTTTTTTATCTTTTTGAGGAGCTCTTCGTATTCGGAAACGTCCTCTCCCAAAAGTTTTCCCGTATTAACAAGAATTTCCGTAGAGCGCGCGTAGTATGCAGAGGCGATGAAATCTCTTTGCGTAGCGCCGCTGGCGCCGCAGGGCTTGCCGTCTTCGAGTGCGAGCCAGTCTCCGTAATGCCATCTGTCGAGCCAAAGCTCTTCGACTCTTCCTGCTTTGCGTATATAGTTTATAAATTTTTTCATCATCGGGAAGGCATCTTTAAGCACCTTTGTATCTCCGTATGCAAGGTACATTTCCCACGGGACAATAGTGCAGGAGTCTGCCCATCCGGAGGAGATCGCATGGTGATCTATCGAATTCGGGATAACTCCCGGAATGCCGCCGTCTTCGAGCTGGTCCAGCGCCATATCACCGAGCCATTTTGTGAAGAATTTTTTTACGTCGAAGTTGAATGCCGCAGTGCGGGCGAACACCTGTGCGTCTCCCGTCCAGCCGAGTCTTTCGTCTCTTTGCGGGCAGTCTGTCGGGATATCGAGATAGTTGCTTCTCTGTCCCCAGAGCACATTGTGATAGAGCTGGTTGATTTTTTCGTTTCCGCAGGAGAAATATCCCGTGCGTTTTATATTCGAATATACAGCAACGGCTGTGAAGGAGTCGAGGTCTACTTCTTCGAACGGATATTCGTCAAGGCGTATGTATCTGAATCCCTGGAACGAGAATGTGGGTTTGAAAACGTCTTCGCCTCCCGAAAGGACATATGTATTTCTGCTTTCGGCGCTGCGGTAATTTTCATTGTAGAAATTGCCGTCTGTGTCAAGCACCTCGGCGTGCGTCATAACGATTTTTCCGCCGCGCTTTCCGCTTGTGCGCACTTCGACATATCCCACCATGTTCTGACCGAAGTCGATTACTTTTTCGCCTTTCGGAGTTATTATAAGCTCCATCGGCGCAACTCTTTCCTGCTCTATTATGTCCTCGCCGACCTGAGGAACAAGTTTTGTTTTTACGCTGCCGTCGATTTTGGCTTTTCCGACGGATTTTATTTCGGCGGTCTTGTCTACGGTTTCACCGTTGTATATTTCGGAATCGAGTATTTCCGTTGTATGGACGTCCCATGTATCGTCTGTTGAAAAGTGCTCTTTTTCGCCGTCGTTATACGTAACATCTATCCACGCTACTACGCTCGGATGGTCCGCATAAACGTGATTATTATTTTTCCATCCTATAATGCCGATAGCCCAGCCTTTTCCCGCAACTATTGAAAGCTCGGCGCTTTTTCCTTGTATCATGTCCGTTATGTCATATGTCTGATACTGCGTTCTGTGATTGTACGATGTGGCGCCCGGTGTGAGCACGCAATTACCGATGCGTTTTCCGTCAAGAAACGCAGAATAAAGTCCCATCGCGGAAACACAAAGTTTGGCTTTTTTTACTTCTTTTTTGAATTTGAGCGTTTTGGAAAAGCGCGGACTTATAGTTCCTATGTCTTTTCCGGCACATATCCATTCGGCTTTTTTCATGTTTTATACTACCTCCCGTAAAAAAATTATCGGTATTTTATTGCTATCATTATAAAATCGATGATATTATAAATCAATAGTGGCGAAAATATTGACAAACATTCAAATATGAATTATAATTCAATCATAATCGAAAATATTCGAAAGGTAAATGCCATGTTTTATTCTTCAAGAGAAGACGAAATACTTGATTTGCTCGAAAAACGCAACAGCGTTTCGGTACACTTTTTGTCAAAGGAGCTTGCCGTGAGCGAGCCGACGGTGAGAAGAGCGCTTTCTTCTCTTGAAAAGAGAGGAAAAATAAAGCGCACCTTCGGCGGAGCTGTTCTGGCAGAGCTTGAAAACCGTGAAACGCCGCTTTCTTTCCGCGAATCTGAGGATATGACGGCAAAAAAAGAGATAGCCGCAAAAGCCGCGGAACTTATAAGAGACGATATGGTCATTTTTATGGACGGTTCCACGACGGCGGCGTGCCTTGCGGACGAGCTTTCGAAGTTCAAAAACCTGACGGTTATAACCAACAACCCCAGGCTCACGCTCCGCCTTGCGGAGGAAAATATAAGGACGTTCTGCACGGGCGGATTCATGCTCAACCATTCCGCGTCGTACGGCGGCGAATTCGCGCTCGATTTTATCAAGAATTTCAATGCCGATATAATGTTTTTTTCCTGCCGCGGCATTTCATATAAAGGAGAAATAACAGATTCCTCCGTCGAAAATACGGAGGTGAGAAAAATTATGATGCAGAGATCGAAAAGCCATATTTTTCTTTGCGCCGACAGCAAGGTTGGGAAAACTTTTATGATAAAAGTCTGCGATCTTTCCCTTGTTGATAAAATAATATGCAATGCGCCGATTCCCGAAAATATGGAAAATATGCTGCGGCATAAAGAGTAATTATAAAAATATAGGTGAAAAAACTTAATAATTTCCTGTTTTACGGACAATATATTTATTACACTGTGTGTTTTATTTATGTTGTCCGTTATTTTTATTAAAAAAAGAAGTTTATGCCGATTTTTGCGATACGGCTTTGCTTTAAATTATATAAGGAGTTATTAAGATGAAAAAAATATTTGTTCGCGCGCTTTCTTTTGTTTTTGCCGTGATTTTTGTCTGCTCACTTATGAGCGTTTGCGCTTTTGCGGCATACGATGACGCCGAGACCGTCACGCTTTCGGGAAGAGGAGCGGTTTATGCTCCTGCCGATATGGTGACGATAAACGTTTCCATTGAAACCACCGCGAAAAAAGAATCCGCGGCAAAGGCGGAAAATGACGAAATATTGGCAAAACTCAAATCCCTCGGACATGGAGAAGTATCCGAGGAAAGTTATTTTTCATATGAAGATATGGCGACAGGCAAAACGAGCGTATCGAGGTTTTTGATATATACGACCGACGATGTCTCTTCTGTTGACGATATAATAAAGAAGATGATAGACATCGGCGTTACGGGAATAAACTGTATATGCTATTCCGTAAAAGACAGAAAGCCATACGAAAACGAAGCGCTCAAAGCGGCGATAGAGGACGCGGAGAAAAAAGCGGAATTTCTCGGTCTTTCCATGAAATTATCGGAGATAAACGAATTTTTCTGTCATCCTTATTGCGATATGGGAATGTGCGGCGGGAACGACGGCATGGTCATGATAGAATGTGAAGTTTCCGTTATATATAAAAAATAAGAAGAATAAAAATTTTCGCCAAAATAAACCGGTGTAGTTCGGTGGGAAGTTCTTTGGTTTACCTTTCTTTCAAGAAAGGTAAGAAAAGGAGGTTTGGAACGTAGTTCCAACACATTACGACAAAGTAAAAAGCACGGCATCGCCGTGCTTTTTTGTATGCATTGAATGTTGGGGCTGTCCGCCCCAAACCCCGGACACAAGAAACTTTTCGGGAAAAGTTTCTTGGAACTTCAAAAGCTTCCTGAAATAAAGTCGTGTTTTTTGAGCAAATTCCTTTGGAATCTCAAAAGCTTTCACCGAAATGAAGTGATGTATTCGGTGCGAAAGTTCTTTGGCTTACCTTTCTTTCAAGAAAGGTAAGTTATTCCTCTGAGAGGGATCTATTGAAGGCGTCTCCGCCCTCTATTGCGTGGACAAGGTCTACTATAAGAGAATTGTACGGAACGGGTACTCCGTATATTTTTGCCTGTTCGACGACGGCGCCGTTTATTGCGTCGATCTCTGTTTTAAGCCCCTTTTTGCGGTCCTGATACATAGAAGAGTATCCGTTTTTGAGCTTGACGCAGACTTCTCTTATCGATTCCATAACTTCGCGTCTGTCGAAATACGTGCCGTCCTCTTCCGCGACGGCGACCGCCTCATATACAAGCCTTTTTGCGAAATTCCATGCATATTCGTCCTCTATCATGTAACCGATTGTCGTTCCCGTTATGGCGGTAAATGTATTTATAGAAAGGTTTACAAACAGCTTGCTCCAAATTATTCTCTGTATATCGTCGGATACGACTGTTTCAAAGTTTGCCGCAGAGAGCGTCTCCCTGAGTTTGCCGAGATATTTTTTTGCGTTGTGGTTGCTTCCTATCGTCGTGATTCCGAGTCCGCCGTGGAAAATCTTTCCGCCGCCGAGATTTACCGAATTGTGCGTGCTCGTTCCGATGATTATGTTTTCGGGGTCTACGTATTTTGAAATTTTTCTGTCGTTTCCGGCGCCGTTTTGGAGAGTCATTACGATTGTGTCTTTGCCGAAGATGAGCGCGTTTGCTTCAAGGGCGGAGTCGGTGTAGTTCGATTTTACAAAGACTATTACCCAGTCTGCGGCTTCCTTGTATTCTCCCGAAAGGCATGCGGTCACATTTTTGTAGACGTGTTCACTTTTGTCTTCCTCCACGATGGTGATACCGTTTTCGTTTATTGCATCGACCTGCGGTTTGTAGGAATCTATCATTATAACTTCATTTTTTTTGCTCAGATATGCGCCGTATAGGCATCCCATGGCGCCTGCGCCGATAACAGCTATTTTCATTGTCTTTTCTCCCGAAAATGTCTCCCTTTTTCATGGAAGAACAAAAAATTATTCAGAAATAACAGCGTTTTTTATTCGACCAATACTGAAAAATCGGATAAGACCTCGCATGAAACTTTGAAAAATACGCTTTTGACTGTCACTTAAACGACGCGGAGCAACCTGTTCCCGAAAGGTTTTTTGCTGTATATAACTTAATATTTAATTATATATTTTATTTTGCGAAAGTCAATATATTTTAGTGAAAAAGTCGTCGTTTTCAGAACACAAGTCCGCGAAATAAAGACAAAACAACTTTCATGATGTTTTTCTGCATACACGCGCCGATATACTTTAAAAAATAAATAATTATAGATTTTTTTCATAATATATGATATCATAAATATGTATAGATATTTTTAAGATTGCAAAAAGGGGAGGTGCGTTTTTTGAATATAAAAGAGATAGTCGATATGATACTTTCGGATTCGAAGCTTCAAAAATATCGCGACGAACCGATAATAAAACCCACAAGCTCACTTCCCGGATACACTCCCGAAAAGATAAAGCAAATGCGTTCTATCGCCGTAAACGGAGATGTTTACATTTCCGGACCTTACTGTTTTTACCGCCAAGGCAAATTTATGGAGGATTACGAGGACGATTTCGATTACAAGGGAACATATGTTCAGTATTTTCCTACATATCAGGTTATGAGCGACAATGTTCTGCGCGGATATTTTTCGTGGCGGACGAAGGTGCGCCACGGTGAAATACAGAAGACATCGCTTTCTTTCGCGTACCTTTATGTTTACGAGCTTATAAATCTGATAGGCGTAAAAACTCCCGAAGAGGGATTTTCCAAATTAAAAGAATTTTACCTTTCCTACCGGGAATATGAACCGTCGCTCGATATGTATTTGAAGCGCTGGATACTCGATTTTGCTGTGTACTACAATCTTCCGACGGAGCTTATTAAGGAATATACCGATTCGGATTTCGACAATGCGCTGCTCACTCTTATGGAATATGAAAAATACACCGACGATGAGCTTTTCTCCGCGATCACGGCGCTTTCTTCCTACAATCCCGACCATTCGAAATTTTTCAAAGAGCATAAAGAGATGTTTTCCGATGTTTCGTGCCGCGTTTACCGCGCGCTTTCCTTGCGGGACGAGAAACAGGGGCGCTCCTATGCGCGAAAGCTTTTCGGAACAAAGACCGCCTGCATATATAGAATTTTCACATCTGCCGTTTTTTATGATACGAAAAAATATACGAACTATGAGTACAGGATAAACGATATAAACATATATCGCTGCCGCGAGCGCATGTGGACGTGTGAAAAATTTTTCGGTTCGAGATCGAAAAATCAGGATCTGGGCATGATGCTTAAAACGGTCGACTTTGTTCTACGTCAGAAAACGGGCTATGGAAAGCCGATAAAGGAACCTGTGGTAAAAAAATACGTCCGTGCGATAATCGATTCCGAGACGGAAAAATATCTTTCGGAGTTAAAAGAAAAAGAGAAGAAAATTATAAACATAGATCTTTCAAAGCTCGGAGGTATTCGCGCCGCCGCGGATATAACAAGGGAAAAACTGACGGCTTTTGACGAGGATACGGAAAATATTTCCGACGAAAATACCGTTTTCGGTGCGGAGAAAGACAAAAATGAAAGTTTTGATTCATTTTTTGACGACTTGGAAAAAAGAGAAATACCCGCATATAAAAGCGCGGCAAAAGACGAAAAGTGCGAAACCGGGATTTCCGGAACTCCGAAAGAAGATATTAAAGAAAACGACGCACAATCAAAAATATCGGAAAAAAAGGAAGAGAATCCCTACGGGCTTGACGAATACGAATTTTTGTTTCTGCACTCTTTGCTCTACGGAGTATCTGTCGGGGACAAGCTATTGAAGGCGGGAAAGATGGTATCCGTCGTCGCCGAATCCGTAAATGAAAAACTGTTTGATTTCTTCTCCGATACCGTTATAGATTTCGACGGGGAGAAGCCTTATATAATAGAAGATTACATTGACGAGCTGAAAGGAAACATTGAAAAATGAAAATACCGAAGAGGATAGCGCAGGCTGTTATAAATTCGCTCAAAGGCGGCGTCGTGCCGCGGATAGGGCTTCCTTATATAACGGTCGGCAGACAGACCGAGATAAACGCGCTTTTGCACGACGTGGATATAATCTCCGAGGGAGGGGCGTCTTTTCGTTTTATCGTCGGAAAATACGGCAGCGGAAAGAGCTTTCTTCTCCAAACGATAAGAAATTATGTTATGGACCGCGGCTTTATCGTGGCGGACGCGGACCTTTCGCCAGAACGCCGCTTGCAGGGAACAAAGGGGCAGGGACTTGCGACGTATAAGGAGCTAATGCGAAATATATCTACAAAAACACGTCCCGAGGGCGGTGCGCTCAATCTTATACTCGATAAATGGATAAGCACCGTTCAGTCCGAGGTCATAGCGGACGGAGGAGAGCTCGGATCTCCCGATTTTGAAAAGCAGGTGGAAAGGAGAATATTCGAGGTCGTAAATTCCGTGAGCGAAATGGTCCACGGATTTGACTTTGCGCGTCTTTTGACGCTTTATTACAGAGCGTATAAAAACGGAGATGACGAGATAAAGGGCGCCGTTACAAAATGGTTTCGCGGAGAATATACGACAAAGACGGAGGCACGCGCGGAGCTCGGCGTCGGTATTATCATAACCGACGATGATTGGTACGAATATATAAAGCTGTTTGCTTTCTTCTTCAAAAAGGCGGGGTATTCGGGATTTATCATGATGATAGACGAGCTTGTTAATATATACAAGATCCCGAACGCGATAACAAGGCAATACAATTACGAAAAGATTCTTACGATGTACAATGACACATTGCAGGGAAAAGCGCAGTATCTCGGCATAATAATGTGCGGAACGCCGCAGTGTATAGAGGACACGCGCCGCGGGGTTTACAGCTACGAAGCGCTTCGCTCCCGTCTTGCGGAAGGGAAGTTTTCGGGCGATGGGCACAGGGATATGCTCGCTCCCGTCATAAAGCTCGATCCGCTTTCGTATGAAGAAATGCTCGTTCTTACGGAAAAGCTTTCGGAAATTCATGCGGAGCTTTTCTGTTATACGAGAAAAATAAAAGAAGAAGAGCTTGTCATGTTTATAAAGGTGGAATACGGCAGAATAGGCGCGGACACGCACATAACCCCGCGCGAGGTTATACGCGATTTTATAGAGCTGCTCGATATTCTCTATCAGAATCCCGATATGACGGCGGAAAAAATGCTTTCTTCGGGTAAATTCGAATATTCAAAACCGCAGAACGAGGCGGACACGGACGATAATTTTACCGAATTTGAGATTTAAACCGTATTTAAAAACGAAAGGGGAAAACTATGGGCGCGTTTGACAGATATGCTCCTTTTATAAAGGATTTCATATATCGAAATAACTGGGAATCGCTTCGTGCCGTGCAGGTCGCGGCGGCGGACGCGATATTCAATACGGAGGAAAATGTTCTTCTGTGCGCTTCCACGGCTTCTGGAAAGACAGAGGCGGCGTTTTTTCCGATACTTACCCTTTTTTCGGAGGATATGCCGTCGAGCATAGGGGCGATATACATAGGACCGCTCAAAGCTCTTATAAACGACCAGTTTTCGCGTCTTGAAGCACTTTGTGCGGAGGCGGATATTCCCGTCTGGCACTGGCACGGGGACGTTTCGCAGTCTCACAAGGCGAAGATGTTGAAAAAGCCTTCGGGAATATTGCAGATAACGCCGGAATCGCTCGAAGCGATGCTCATAAGAAAGCACGCGATGATACCAAAACTTTTCGGGGATCTGCGCTTTATAGTTATCGACGAGGTGCATTCGCTTATGCGCGCGGACCGCGGCGGTCAGACGCTTTGCCTTATAGAAAGGCTTTCCAAGCTTTCGGGTTCAAATCCCCGAAGGATAGGACTTTCCGCCACTATCGGGGACCCTGAACTTGCGGGACGTTTTCTTGCCGCTGGCACGGGGCACGGAACGGTGATTCCCGAAATAGAGTCGAAAGGCACGAGGTGGCGCCTTTCCATGGAGCATTTTTATATAAACGGACCGCAGGCGGCGGATGAAAAAGCAGATGTTTCCGAGCTTCCCGATATGCCGACTGACGAAGCGCCGGCAAATGCCGATCCCGGATTCGGATATGTCTTTGAACACACGAGAGGGAAAAAATGCCTTGTGTTTTCAAATTCGCGCGAGGAATGCGAAGCCGTCACGACCACTCTTCGCGAATACTGCGAAATAAGGCACGAGCCTGACAGATTTCTGATACATCACGGAAATCTTTCCGCCTCATACAGAGAGAGTGCGGAGGAGATAATGAAGGACGAAGAGAAATTTTTCACGACTGTCACGACGGCGACGCTCGAACTCGGTATAGATATAGGAAGGCTGGAACGCGCTTTTCAGATAGACGCGCCTTTTACCGTGTCGTCTTTCTTGCAGAGAATGGGAAGAACAGGACGTCGCGGCTCTCCGCCAGAAATGTGGTTCGTTATGAGGGAGGATTACCCGGAGGTGCGCGCCATGGTGCCGTCCACCGTGCCGTGGAAGCTTTTGCAGGGAATAGCGCTCGTACAGCTTTACCTTGAAGAGCATTTTGTAGAGCCGCCGAAGCTCGACAGGCTCCCGTACAGCCTTCTCTATCATCAGACGATGAGCACGCTCTGCTCTTGCGGGGAGCTCACTCCTGCGGCTCTTGCGGGTAAAGTGCTTACGCTCAGCTATTTCCACAGGATAGACAAAGAGGACTATAAAACGCTCTTGCGACACCTTATTTCGATAGACCATATACAAAAAACGGAGACGGGCGGGCTTATCGTGGGGCTTGCAGGTGAGAGAGTTGTGAATTCCTTCAAATTTTTCGCCGTTTTCCAGGAGAACGAAGAATTTACCGTGAGGTGGGAATCGCAGGAGCTCGGCACTATCGTTATGCCGCCACCCGTCGGCGAAAAAATCGCGATAGCGGGGCACGTATGGATAGTGGAGGAGGTCGACAGAAAAAGACACCTTGTATACTGCGACCTTGTAAAGGGAAAGGTGCCCGCATATTTCGGGCTGTGCCCCGGAGATATAAATACCAAAATACTCGAACGCATGAGAAAGGTGCTTAATGAGGACACGGTATATCCGTATCTTATGAAAAACGCCGTGGCAAGACTTGCGCTTGCAAGAAAAACGGGGAACAATTCCGGCATTGCGAGAGATCCTCTCATAATGCTCGGCGGAAATATGTGGTGTCTTTGCCCGTGGCTTGGGACATACGCCTTTTTTGCCATGGAGAGATTTCTGAAAATAAAGTGTTCTTCTCTTCTCGGCATTTCCGCGATAGATTCTTTCCGACCGTATTTTTTGCAGTTTAAGATGAAGGCTACGAAAGAGGAATTTTTCGCTGTTCTCAAAGCGGAAGCGGCAAAGGAGTTTGACCCCATGGACCTTGTCTATGACGGAGAGGTGCCGACGTTCGAAAAGTACGATGAATACGTGCCGCCGGAGCTTATACGCAAAGGCTTTGCATACGGTATACTCGATATAGACGGCATGAAAAAGCGCATATCGGAATGGTAAAAGAAAATTTTGTCGGCGAAGAAAAAACATTTCTTTATTGACAAAAGAGTATAAGGGTGGTATCATACACGCAAGATTTTAAAAATACATAAAATCGGAATTTTCAGAAAAATTCGGAATACCGGATTTTTCAAAAAACGGAGCGGAATATGATAATAAAAGTAAATGCACTTACAGAACCTTTTGTAGACACTGAACCGAAATTCTCTTGGAGCTATCCGAACGATGAATTTTCCTCTCAGAAGGAATATTCCATTTCCATTGCGTCGGACGCGGATTTTAAAAATATAGTTTTCGCTAAAAAAGACTCTACCGACGAAAGAGCAAACATAAAAACGGGAAAAACTTTCCTGCCGTGCAAAAAGTATTTTGTAAAAGTTGTATCCGTTACAGAGGACGGAAAAATATATGACGGCACGACGTCTTTTTCGACGGGCATGCCCAAAAATAAATGGGAAGCGCGCTTCATAACAGGCGGCAAGGCGAGAAAGAAAGACGACGTGCTTGCGGCTGTATATCTTCGCCGCGATTTTTCGTCGGGAAAAAATCTTCGCCGCGCCGTTATGTATATAGCGGGACTCGGATTTTTCGAGGCGCATATAAACGGCAAAAAAGTCGGGGACGATTTTATGTCCGAACCGTACACGGCTTACGACAAAAATATACTCTACCGCGCTTTTGACGTTACGGATATGATATCCGAGGGGGAAAACGCCGTCGGCGTGATTTTGGGCAACGGATTTTACAACTGCTTTACTATCGATCCGTGGCAGACGAACACCGCGCCTTGGAGAGACGTTCCGAAGCTTCTTTTAGAGCTTCATCTCGAATATGACGACGGCACGGAAAAAGTTCTCAGCGACAAATCGTGGAAATATGTGGAAGGTCCTATCACCTTCAACGGTATACGTCACGGGGAAGAATACGACGCCCGCCTTGAAAAAGACGGCTGGGATATGCCGGGATATGCGGGAGAAAGCTTCAATGTAAGATATGTAATGGATCCGGGCGCAAACCTGCTTCTTTCCGAAATGGAGCCGATAAGAGTAAGATTCAAATATCACCCTGTAAGCGTGAGAAAAGTCAAAAACGGCTGGCTTTATGAAATAGAGCAAAATCAGGCGGGAGTCGCACATTTCACTTTCCGCGGAAAGAAGGATACGACATACAGAATAAGATATTGCGACAGACTTTACGAGGACGGCGAGCTTGATCAGAAGGCTCTCTCCTGCTTTATAAAGAATTACACTTTCCAGACAGACGTATATACGAAAAAGAGCGATCTTCCCGAAGAGTGGAACGCTGTATTTACATATTACGGATTTAAGTATTTCGAAGTTTCCGGATGCGAAGAGCCGATAGATCTTTCCGATATAGAAGTATGGTCCCTTTCGAACGATGTCGGAGTAAGAGGTGAATTTACCTCTTCCGATGAGGATCTTAACAAGATACAGAAAATGTGCCTTTACTCTACGACCTCCTGCCTTGTAAATACGTTTGCAAGCGACGCCGTAAGGGAAAAAAGCTCATGGACGGGAGACACAGGCCTTTCCGCAGAGCAGCTGATGATAAACTTCGGCGCGGAAAATATAATGAAAAAGTGGCAGATGGACCTTCGCGACGCACAGCGTCCGCGCGGGTGTGTTCCGTGTATCGTTCCTTCCCCCGGCTGGGGATATAATAGTCTTAACGGTCCGGACTGGTCGAATCCCGCGGTGGACGTTCCCGTGTGTCTTTACAGGGAATACGGCGATATAGATATCGTGAAAGAGAATTACGATTCGCTTTGCCGCCATGTGAGCTATATAGGCTCTATGGCAAACGGATATATACCGAGCTACGGCCTCGGAGACTGGTGCCCGCCTTTTGACGGTCCTGCCATAAGCGTAAATATGAGCGCGTACAAATGCCCTGTCGAGGTAAGCGACACGGCGTACTATCACGGTGCGGTTCTTGCCGCAAAGAGCTTTGCGGAGATACTTGGACTAAAAGACGACGCTGAAAAATACCGTGTTCTTGCGGAAAATATAAAGAAAGCGTTCAGAGAAAATTTCTATGATCCGGAAAATCACACAGTAAAGGGCGACTGCCAGACCGCAACCGGCATGATGTTATACCACGGACTTGCGGAAAAAGATGAGATACCTTATATACTTTCCACTCTTATAAAGCAGATAGAGGAGAAAGACGGTCATCTTGATTTCGGTGTGCTCGGCTGCAAGGCGGTGCTCGATTCGCTCGGAAGATACGGACGCGCCGATATCGGTCTTTCCGTGCTTTTGAACAAAACGTATCCGAGCATGAAACGCTGGATAGACGAGGGTAATACTACTCTTATCGAATGCTGGAACGGCGGAGGATCGAGAAACCACCATATGTTTTCGAGCGTTTCCGCGTTTTTCTACAAGTATATCGCAGGAATTTCCGCTTCATCTCCTGCGTACAGGGATATAGATTTCTGCCCCGCATACTTCTGCGGTCTTGAAAGCGCGCATGCCTATATAGATACGCCTTACGGGCGCGCCGAGAGCGGCTTTGTTTCAAAGGACGGAAAAGCTACTGTAAGAGTTGTCGTTCCGTCGTCATGCCGCGGACGTCTTTATATCGGAAACGAGGTAAAAGAGCTTTCCGCAGGCGTTCATACATTTGAGATAGAAAAATAAATTTTTTCCATAATAAAAAATCAAATATTTTACGTAAGTATATAAATTGCAGTTTGACGGAGGCAATATGGCTTTTGATTTTAAGAAAGAATATAAAGAATTTTATATGCCGAAGAATAAGCCCGAAATCGTAAACGTACCAAAGGCAAATTACATTGCGGTAAGAGGAAAGGGCGATCCGAACGAAGAGGGCGGCGCATATCAGAAAGCTATCGGCGTACTGTACGCCGTTGCGTACACATTGAAAATGAGTTACAAAACGGATTACAAGATCAAGGGCTTTTTTGAATATGTCGTGCCGCCTCTCGAAGGCTTTTGGTGGCAGGATAATATTTCCGGCGCAGACTATACAGACAAATCCTCGTTTAATTGGATTTCCGTTATTCGCTTGCCCGACTTTGTCACAGAAAAAGATTTTGAGTGGGCTGTTAAAACGGCGACTGAAAAGAAAAAAATGGACCTTTCCTCGGCGGAGTTCATGACTGTTTCAGAAGGGTTGTGCGTTCAGATAATGCACTCGGGTCCTTTTGATGATGAGCCGGCTTCTGTTTCATTGATGGATGAGTATCTTTCCGAAAACGGATATGTCAATGATATAACAGACACAAGACTTCACCACGAAATTTATATGTCGGACGCAAGAAAGGTCTCCCCCGAAAAGTGGAAAACGGTTATCAGACATCCGATTAAAAAGATATAGGCAAATTTATATTTGCAAAGGAAACAGTGATAATGGAATATATAAAAGTGACAAAAGAAAATATCGACAAGGAACATATCTGCTGTGCAATATCGAATAACAACGATATACAGGTTTCATCTAAAAAAGAATGGATGACGAAATGTTTTGATGACGGTCTTGTTTTCCTGAAAAGCAAAGAAAGGGGAAAGTGCTTTATCGAATATATTCCTGCGGAAAATGCGTGGGTCCCTGTTATTGCGGAAAACTATATGTATATAGACTGTCTTTGGGTGGCAGGCTCGTTTAAAGGACACGGATACTCAAATGACTTATTGAATGAGTGTATAAAAGATTCCAAAGAAAAAGGAAGATCGGGTCTTTGTATTCTTTCTTCTGCAAAAAAGAGACCGTTTTTGTCCGATCCGAAATACTTGCTTTATAAAGGATTTAAAGTTGCCGATGTATCGGACAACGGAATCGAGCTTATGTATCTTCCTTTTGATGAAAAAGCGGCTGTTCCGCGATTTACGGAATCGGCAAAGCATCCTCATATAGAAGAGAACGGATATGTTTTATACTATACAAGCCAGTGTCCTTTCAATGGCAAATATGTACCTATCATTGAAAAAACGGCTTTGGATAATAATATTCCGTTCAAAGCGATTCATATTGAAACAAAAGAACAGGCTAAATCCGCACCGAGTCCCTGTACGACTTATGCAATGTTTTATAACGGGGAATTTCTTACAAATGAACAATTTAATGATAAGAAGTTTTTGAAAACGGTGCAATCAAAATAGAAAAGATCCGTTTCGTATAATGTCGGTTTGACGATGTTGTTATAAATATGAATTATCTTTTTGTTTTATATAATCGGAACATTTTTTTAAAAATTGAAAAATAATAAAGAGAGACTTTTTGCACTGTAAACGGAGCTGTTTTGAATTCCGAATATGTTTTATACAAAAAGTCTTTTTAAAAATAATTGTAATTTTTTTATTTTGATAAAAATCAATAACAGGAGGCATTATGAAAAAGGTAAAAATATTCCTCGCGTTCATTATTTCGGTTGTTATCCTCTCTGTTTTTTCTGTTTGCGTATCAGCGGCGGAAAATGATTTTTCCGTCCGTGTAAAACTTTCCGATATCGGAAATTCCGGTGAATATTATATAAATGCAAGCGGAAACAACATTTTTCTTCCGTCGAATGCCGATATAAAAAAACTGACTCTTGTTTTCGGCGGGGGAAAAGAGATTTCTTACGGCAAAACCGGCGAGCAGGCTTACGGAAAAATCCTTTCCGGAGACTCTGCCGATCTTTCCTTTGCGGCGTCAAAAGATTTTGAAGGAAACGAATGTTACGATGTGACGTTTTATTCCGGAAACAACAGCGCAAGATATATTTTTTACCGTGACAGATCGCTTCCCGCGGTGTTCGTCGAAACGTCAAAGGGAATTGAATATATAGAATCCTCCAAAGATAACCGCGACAAAAAAGCAGAGATCACAATAATATCCGCGGAGGGAAAAACGGAATATTCCGACAAAAGCGAAATAAAAGGGCGCGGCAACGCGACATGGGGATATTACAAAAAGCCGTATCAGATAAAGCTTTCCGAAAAATCTCCCGTGCTCGGCATGGAATCCGCGAAAACGTGGATACTTCTTGCCGATTACGTAGATCTTTCCCATATGCACAATGCGCTCGCGTTTATGCTTGCAAAGGATCTTGGAATTCCTTACAGCATAGATTACAGATATGTAAATCTCTATATAGACGGAGATTACAAAGGCATATATCTTATTTGCGAAAAGGTACAGATAAATTCGGGCAGAGTAGATATAAAAGAGCTTGAAAAGGAAAATGAAGATAAAAATCCCGATGTGGATTTTGAATCTCTTCCGGTAATAACGGTCACGAACGGAAAACTTATCTCCGATACGATACTTACTTCATACACGTATTCGCAGGGGCTTGTTTCTCCCGAAGATATAACGGGTGGATATCTTTTAGAGCTTGACAATATGTACGGATACCGCGAACCTGCCCGTTTTACTACGGAAAACGGCAACACATATGTTGTGAAATCTCCCGAATTTGTAAGCAAAGATGAAATGGAATATATAGCGTCTCTCTTTGCGGATATGGAAGAGGCGATATATTCATCTGACGGATACAACAAAAAGGGTGTTCATTACAGCGAATATATAGATATAGACAGTTTTGCCGCGGTCTACACGGAAGAAGAACTGCTTAAAAATTGGGACGCGTATTTTTCGAGTATGTTTTTCTTCAAGGACGCCGATTCTAACGGAAAAGTAAGTAAAATATTCATGGGTCCGATATGGGACATGGACAACATACTCGGAAATCTGAATTTTGACACTTATGCGACAGATACGGACTTTTTATGGGCGCAGAACGGCAAGTTCCAAAATTATGTGAGAGCGCTTGCGGCTCCGCTTATGTCGCATTCGGATTTCAAAGCCGTCGTCGCCGAAAAATACGATACGGCGTATAGAAAAGTAAAATCGTATCTTTCCGAAAACGGTTTTATAAATAAGACAGCCGAAGAAATATCCGCTTCTGTTGCGATGGACAGAATACGCTGGGAAACATACGATTCTGACCGTTGGGTTCTAAGCTCCGGCGGATATCGCAAGGTCTCCACAAAGTTTGTTCATTTTTCCGAATGGGGAAGCGGGCTTGACAATGAACCGATTACGTGTCTTGGATATCTCCGATCTTTTCTCTCCAAGCGCGCGGATTCGCTTCTTGTCTCTATCGGCAAAGGAAAAATAGATCCGCCCGACGAAAAAACGACGGAAACTGTTGTTACAACGGCGTCCTCCGAGCTTCCAAAGACCGATGTTACGGTTGAAAGCTCGGATAATACAAGCGCGGTTGTGCCGACGCCCGATGACACAAAAGGAAAGTTTACCGTCGGCAGTGGCATAGTAATAGCTATTGCCGTAATTATTGTTCTCGCTTCGGTATTGTTTGTTATATCGAAAAAACGAAAGAACTGACTTACCTTTCTTGTAAGAAAGGTAAGCCAAAGAACTTCGCTCAAACACACCACTTTATTTTAGCGAAGCTTTTGAGATTCCAAAGGACTTTTCACGAAAAGTCCTTTGTGTCGGGGTTTGGGGCGGACAGCCCCAACTTATAACGCACATGAAAAAAACGCGGCATTGCCGCGTTTTTTATTTTTCGTAATGTGTTGGAACTGCGTTCCAAACTTTGCTTTAAGGGGCTTTTTTGCAAAAAGCCCCTTAAAAATCCGCAAAAACTTTACTCAAACACACCACTTTATTTTGATGAAGCTTTTGAAGTTCCAAGAAACTTTTCCCGAAAAGTTTCTTGTGTTAGGGTTTGGGGCGGACAGCCCCAAATGATAACGCATACAAAAAAATCACGGCATATGCCGTGATTTTCTCATTTTATTTCTTTTCCTCGTGATATTCTTTTTCGGTGTTGACGTTCCAAACGACATCGCGCGAAGTATCTCCGCGTTTTAATGCTCTGACCGCTTCAAACGCCGTCATCATAGAGTGGTCCATGTTGTTGTATCTGTGCTGACCGTTTCTGCCTATGCAGTACAGATTGTCTATTCCGCTGAGGTAATCTTTTACCTTGTCAAATTCGGAATATGTTCCGAAGTACGCGGGATATGCTTTCTTTACTTTTGCACGTACGGAATCGAGAATATCTTCTTTATCTATTATGCCGATCTTGGAAAGCTCGTCTGCGGCAAGGTCTATGAATGCCTTGTCTTCCATATTCCAGAGCTCGTCGCCTTCGTTGCAGAAGTATTCAAGACCTATCCAGACATTGTTTTCGAAATCTTTTACCATGTAGGGAGACCAGTTGTTGAATATTTGAAGTCTGCCGAGCTTTACGCCCTTTTCCTGAATGTATATCCAGCAGTCCGGGACGATATTTCCGATGGTCTTTGTCTTTGTCTCGTTCTTTATTTTGAGCTTGTTTACAAGAAGTCCGACGGTTATGAAATCACGGTAGGGAAGGTTTACCGCTATATCGTGTATATCTTGCGGCACGATGTCGCCCATGCCGGATATAAGATCTTTTATCGGCATGGAGGAGAAGTAATAATCTGCCGAAACCGTTTCTTTTTTGCCGTTCTTGCTTATTCCGACGGAGAGTATCTTTTTGCCGTCGGTTTCTATTTTTTCAACCGAACAGTTCTTTACGATTTTTCCGCCGAGACGTTCTACTTCGTCGGCAACGGCTTCCCAAAGCTGACCGGGACCTTTTTTCGGATATACATATTGTTCTATAAGTGAAGTTTCGACGTTGTTTTTGTTTTTCTTGAAGGGCTTGGAAAGAACAGCCCAGATCGCACTGCGCAGCGAAAGTCCCTTTACTCTCTGAGCGCCCCAGGACGCGTCGATACTGTCGGGATTTCTTCCCCAAACTTTTTCCGTATAATCCTCGAAGAACATTTCATACAGCGGTTTTCCGAAGCGGTTTATATAGAAGTTTTTGAGAGAATCCTCTTTCTTTTTGAACATTGCGGAATGGATATAACCGAATCCCGCCTTCATCGTGCGCGCAAATCCCATGTTCTTGAATGTCTGGAATTTAAGGCTTATCGGGTAATCGAAGAATTTTTTCAGGTAGTAGATTCTCGAAACGCGGTTGCGGATAAGGAGAACGTTGTCCTCTTTTTCGGGGTCGGGACCGTCTTTTGCAAGCTCTTTGTTCTTTGTTTCGAGTATTTTGTCGTCTATCGACGGGGCGCCCTGAACAGGCATGAATTTCTGCCAGAACTCGTTTACCTCTTCACTCTTGGAGAAAAAGCGGTGACCGCCTATGTCCATTCTGTTCCCGTTGTGTTCTATCGTGCGGGATATTCCGCCTATAAAATCCGATTCTTCGAATATTACGGGAATTATGTTCGTTTCGGTGAGAAGTGTGTACGCGGCGCAAAGTCCGGCAGGACCGGCACCGATTATAATTGCGGTCTTTTTTTCGTTTTCCATAATTTTCTCCCTGAGTTTTTATATCAAAATTTTAAGTGTTTTTTAGGAAGCAAGGCACAAGAAACTTTTCTTGAAAAGTTTTTTTGTGAATCTTCAAAAACTTTCAGCAAAATAAAGCGGTGTATTTGAGGAAAATTCTTTTGCCTACTTTTCTTATAAGAAAAGTAGGTTATTTTCCGCGGTAAACGAATATTTTTCTGCCTATGTAGTTCCAGATAAGAACTATGCCTTTTACGACACAGCTCATAAACAAATACCAGATTCTCTTTTCGGGTATGATGAGCGTTCCGAGATGTGTGAGCCCGAGGGTAAAGCCGTATCCGATAACTCCCACGACGGTGTATATTATAAACGCTTTTAGAGTCTTGCCGCTTTTTTGCTGCTCCGCCTTGCGGAATACGAATATGTTCGAAAGGATAAAGTTCAATATAAGTCCCGCTATAAATCCGACGGTGACGGAGAGTGAAACCTGCCACTTGTCGTCTTTTGTGGCTTGTAAAATCACAAACAGCGTAAAATAGTTGACACCCATATCCAATACGGCGGAAAGTCCGCCGACAATAGCGTATCTTAAAAATTCAAAAAGGTTGTCTTTTTTCATAACATCTGTTTCTCCTTCTATATTATAAGTCGGATAAAACCTCTTTTTTCTCACGTGTTATCATGATTTATTTTCCGAAAATCGCATATGCGGGACAAAAACCGCATATGATTTAAAAATTACGAACCGATATGTAATTTTTATTGTATCACAAATGGATTCAAAAAGCAATATCTTATAATCAGGGCGTATCGGTATAATTTATAAAATAACTCATGATAAGGCTTCTTTTCGCCGTTTTTCGGTCGGCGGCAGCGGAATACAAGGCAAAGCTTAAAGTATAGCCGCAAAGCCTGTCGTTCTTTGGCGGATTTAAAAAATATTGACAAAAATCATGCGGTATATTAAAATATTATCTAAAATATAT
>ULQL01082232.1_pt1 | contig 31890 bp, 34 predicted proteins | sample 1954411 | NCBI WGS metagenome assembly ULQL01 (sample SAMEA4835654, study PRJEB28245) | human gut metagenome | biome: gut microbiome; material: fecal sample | place: Denmark | collected 2008 | reverse complement strand
AGAGGTTGGAAAACGGCAAGTGTGTTGCCAACTGCACCGGCGTGATATGCAAATCCGGTTTCAAGGCAGTATCTGATGCGAATGGCTGTTGCTGTAAAACGGACACTCTGGCCTGTTCTTCCGGTCAAATTTACAACACAACCATCGGAAAATGTGTTAATGCCGTCTGCCCGCTCGGGTGTCTGGACGATTGCAAACAGGGCTGCGGATCATGTGAATCCGGACGTTATCTGAACTATAACGACGGCTTGTGCCCGCTGTGTTCTTCTGCCATAGCAAATTGTGCGACATGTACCAGTTCAAAATCGGGACCAACCTGTACAAAATGCAAATCCGGTTATTGGCTCAACGGCGGAAAATGCGAATCCTGTCCGCTTCATGCTTCTTGTCCCGACGGTGTTTCATTTTACTGCAAGAGCGGATATTCAGCCTCCGGAGGCGGATGCATTACCTGTTTGACAAAATATCAGGTTATGGCTGCTGTCAATAACAAGGTTTGCGGATATGAATCAACCGGATTATCGACAGATTCAAAATCCGCCTGCAAACAGCAGGTCGGCACGCGTTTTGTTTGCCAAAGCGATTACTATTATCTTCAGGGGTTAGCGCAGTATAAACCCTACCTTTCTTCAATAGGAGGTGTGAACGATAAAATTTGTGATTTCTGCACGTCACCTTAAATAAATAAAGAAACAGCGGGAAAACTTCCCGCTGTTTTTTTGTTATCTGTTATTGATCGGTTATTCTTCTTTTATCCGGTCATAGGCCCAATCCAGCCATGGGCATAATTTGCGCACATCATCTGCTTCTACCGTCGCACCGCACCAAAAACGCAACCCGGCCGGCGCGTCTTTATATGCGTTGCAGTCAAACGCAACGCCTTCGTCCCCCAGCAGTGCAACCATTCTTTTTACAACGTCCTTTTGTTCTTCGGGCGGTTTTGATTTAAACCAATCCGCTTTGATCGACAGGCAAACGGACGTATTTGACCGGTATTCCGGTTCTTGCGCCAAAAATTCCGCCCAGTCCGATTTTAAAACAAAATCCTGCAGAACTTGAAAACTTTGTTTTGAACGCGCAATCATGCCCTTTAACCCGCCGACGGATTTTGCCCAGTTCAAAGCGTCAATCACGTCTTCCACACACATCATGGACGGCGTATTAATCGTGTCGCCGACAAAAATGCCTTCGTTTAATTTGCCGTTCGCCGTCATGCGGAACAGTTTCGGCATCGGCCAGGACGGCGTATACGTTTCCAGCCGTTCAACCGCCCGCGGGCTGAGAATCAAAACGCCGTGCGCCGCTTCGCCGCCCAAAGCTTTTTGCCAGGAAAAAGTCACAACGTCCAGTTTTTCCCACGGCAGATCCATGGCAAACGCCGCCGACGTCGCGTCGCAGATCGTCAATCCCGTCCTGTCATCGGCAATCCAGTCGCCGTCCGGCACGCAGACGCCGGAAGTCGTCCCGTTCCACGCAAAAACAATATCGCGGTCTTTGTCCGCCTGCGTTAAATCGGGCAGCCGTCCGTAAGGCGCGTCAAACACGCGCACGTCAGTCAGCTTCAGTTGTTTGACAACGTCGGTAACCCAGCCTTTGCCAAACGTTTCCCAAGAAAACATGTCAACGCCTTTTGCCCCCAGCAAAGACCACAGCGCCGCTTCAACCGCGCCGGTATCCGATCCCGGCATAATTCCCACGCGGTACGTATTCGGCACCTGCAGAACTTCTTTCATCAAATCAATCGCCAGCTTCAGACGCGAACGCCCCAAAACGGAACGATGCGAACGCCCCAAAACAGTCGTGTCCAAAACGTCCGCCGTCCACCCCGGCCGTTTGGCGCACGGGCCGGAAGAAAAATTCGGGCAATCCGGCTTTTCAACAGGTTTTTGAATCATTTCTCTTCCCCTTTTTATAAATGAGCTTCCAACGCTTTGACTTCGCCGATCAAAGCTTGTGCAATATCTTCGGCCATGGCGGCGATCTGCGTTTCGTCTTCGCCTTCCAGCATAATACGGATCAGCGGTTCCGTCCCCGACGGACGAATCAGCAGCCGTCCGTTATCCCCCAGCGCGCGTTCCGTCTTGTCAATCGCGATTTTAACCGGCTCGCTGTCCAAAGCCGCTTTGGCCAAAGCGCGATCGGACAGACGCACGTTCTTTAACAGCTGCGGCACCGGTTCAAACAAGTGCATCACTTCGCTGACGGCTTTTCTTTCCGCAACGACGGCGGCGCAGACCTGCAGCGCGGCGACCAGACCGTCTCCTGTCGTCGAATGTTCGCCCAAAATCAAATGCCCTGACTGTTCACCGCCCAGATTATACCCGTCGGAACGCATTTTTTCGACAACGTACCGGTCGCCGACCTGCGTGCGTATATGCTTCATACCGTTGGCTTTTAAATATCTTTCCAACCCCAGATTGGACATCACGGTCGTAACGACGCCGTTTCCTTTTAAAATACCCGCTTTTTTCCATTCGCGGCCGACCAGAGCCAAAATCTGATCGCCGTCAATCACCTGTCCTTTTTCATCACAGACAATCAGCCGGTCCGCATCGCCGTCCAAAGCAATGCCGATATCCGCGCCGCTCAGAATGACTTCACTGCACATACGGTCTGTATGCACCGCACCGCAGTTATCGTTAATGTTACGGCCGTCCGGGTCAATTCCGATCGAAATGACCTCTGCCCCCAGTTCGTACAGCACCGTCGGCGCAACGCGGTAAGACGCGCCGTTCGCACAATCCAGAACGACTTTCAGCCCGTCCAGACGTTTGCCGCGCGGAAAAGTATTTTTCACATATTCGATATAACGTCCCACGGCGTCATCTAGGCGTTTGGCCTGCCCGATCTGAGACGACGGCACCAGACAGTCTTTTGTATCGCCGAAAACGCGTTCTTCAATTTCCAGCTCCATTTCATCGGACAATTTATATCCGTCGGGACCGAAAAACTTAATACCGTTATCTTCATACGGATTATGGGACGCGGAAATAACAACCCCCAGATCGGCGCGCATGGAACGCGTCAGCATCGCGACCGCCGGCGTCGGCATTGGCCCTAACAGCAAAACGTCCATACCGACTGCTGTAAAACCGGCGGTTAAAGCCGATTCAATCATGTATCCGGACAAACGGGTATCTTTGCCGATAACAACCTGTCTGCGGTGGTCGCCGCGTTTAAACAAAGATCCGGCCGCAATCCCCAGACGCAAAGCAATTTCCGCCGTCATCGGTTCCTGATTTGCTTTTCCTCTGACTCCGTCCGTTCCGAATAGTTTCCGTACCGCCATATCAAACTCCTTAAACATTTTTTCAACGGTTCAACCCTGTCGGAAATGTTTTACCAAATCCGGCAGGGTGTGCAATACACTTTCTGTTACAAAAATATACGATTGTTTTATTCCGTCGCGGAAGAATCGTCCGTATCCTTTTTTTCCGCCGCATCGGATTTTTCCGTTTTTTCATCGCGAACGGGATCCGTGATCGGCACGGTCGAACGCGCCGAAACGTGAACGCCGGGTTCCTCGCGCGTGATTTTTTCGCCGCGCAGCAAAGCCTTGATTTCTTCTGCGGTCAGCGTTTCATACTCCAGCAGTCCCTGTGCAATGCTTTCCAAAGCGTCCCGTTTGTCCTTTAAAATCCGACGGCAACTTTCATAAGCTTCTTCAACCAGCAGCTTGATTTCGGCGTCAACTTTTGCCGCCAGCTCTTCGGAAACGTTTTTACGCTGGTTCAGCGAATATCCCAAAAAAACTTCGCCGTCCGGTTCTTCAATGGCGATCGGGCCGATTTCTTTGTTCATGCCCCACTGCGTGACCATATTGCGCGCGATATTCGTCGCCACCCGGATATCCTGCGACGCGCCGGTTGAAATATTTTCAGCGCCGAAAATCATTTCTTCGGCAACGCGTCCCCCGAAACAAATCCCCATACGTTCTTTTAAGTAAATATAAGATCGCGAATCCTTGTCGTCCGTCGGCAAAGACATCGTAATCCCCAAAGCCCGGCCGCGCGGAATAATCGTCACTTTGTGCAGCGGATCGGAATGCGGCGATTCCAAAATCATCAAAGCGTGCCCGGCTTCGTGATATGCGGTCATTTTCTTGTCTTCTTCGGTCATGATATGGGATTTGCGTTCGGCCCCCATCATCACCTTGTCTTTGGCATATTCAAATTCCGCCATCGTCACGACGCGCTTGTTGCGCCGGGCGGCCAGCAAAGCCGCTTCGTTAACCAGATTAGCCAGATCCGCGCCGGAAAAACCGGGCGTTCCGCGCGCGATTTTCGTTACGTCAACGTCGGGCCCCATCGGGCTCTTTTTCATATGAACGCGCAAAATCTTTTCACGCCCCGCCAAATCAGGATTCGGCACAACGACCTGCCTGTCAAAACGCCCCGGACGCAGCAAAGCCGGATCCAAAACATCGGGACGGTTGGTCGCGGCGATCAAAATCACGGCTTCGTTCGTATCAAACCCGTCCATTTCGACCAACAGCTGATTTAACGTCTGTTCGCGTTCGTCATTGCCGCCCCCCAGTCCCGCGCCGCGGTGACGGCCGACCGCGTCGATTTCGTCAATAAAGACCAAACACGGCGCATGTTTTTTCGCCTGTTCAAACATATCGCGCACACGCGACGCCCCGACGCCGACAAACATTTCCACAAAGTCCGATCCCGAAATCGTAAAGAACGGCACGTTCGCTTCGCCCGCGATCGCCTTAGCCAGCAATGTTTTCCCCGTCCCCGGAGGCCCGACCAGCAAAACGCCGCGGGGAATCTTGCCGCCCAAGCGTTGAAAACGCGGAGGATCCTTTAAAAAATCAACGATTTCGACCAGATCTTCCTTAGCTTCGTCAATACCGGCGACGTCGTCAAAAGTGACTTTGCCCTGCCCTTCTAACATGCGGGCGCGCGATTTTCCGAAACTCATCGCTTTGCCGTTTCCGGCGGCCATCTGGCGCATAAAGAAAATCCATATCCCGATAAACAAAACAAACGGCAACCAGTAAAGCAGCCCGCTCCAAAAAGAAGAACCTTCTCCTTCCGGCGGAACGGCCGTTACACGGACTCCCTTTTCCAGCAGCCTGTCGACCAACCCGGCGTCATCAGGCGCGTAAAGCGCAAATTTCTGCCCGTCAGTCAACACGCCGGCAATTTTATTGCCCTGCAGAACAACTTCCTGAACTTTGCCGTTCTGAATCTGCTGTGTAAATTCGGAAAACGCCATCATCGTATGATTTTTGACCGATGTCCCTTCCTGAAACGCGTCAAACAGCGTAAACAGCAAAACGCCGACGATCAGCCAAACGAAAATATTTTTACTCACCTTAACCGCCTTATCCTTAAGTGACAGGGCATGTCCACCGCGCCGTTTCGCATAACGCCGCTTGCGGCGTAAACATTACCTGACAAGTTATTTTTGTACGTTTATACCCTAAATGCGGCACAATAAAAAGCCCTTCGTTGTCAAAAAGTGCCGGCAGTACACAAAAAGCCCTTCTGGGAAAAGCTTCCTGCGCCCGCAAATGGTGCTCCAGCGGTTTAATCGTAATGGGAAAAGGCAGCGGATTTTCCAGCAAAAACGAAAATCTGTCCCAGGAAAAGCGCTGTTTTCCTTCAACCGTTACAGGATCTGGCAAATCATTTAATTCCCGCCAGACAAGAACCTGTTTTTTAGTCGAGGGAGCAATCCGGCACCCGCCCAACGTTGCCCCGCGAAAAAAAGCGGAACATATTTTGTCCGCCAGCGCCGCCAACGAATCCGACCGCGGCGCGTACGGCCTGTCGGCAATAAAACGCAAAAAATCCCCCAAACAGAACAACCCCGTTTCCCGATCCAGTTTCCGGAAAGCGTCCTGTCCGAACAAAAGGTATCCTCTGTCGGATTTAACGACATTTTCCCGGATAAACACGGCCGCATTTTCTTCCAGCGCGCGCCGTTTTTTTCCGTAGATCAGCGTTTGGGCAAAGGCTTCGTCAATCTGCTCCGGCGTCAATATCCGGCGCAGACGGCCGCGGTCAAAATCATCGGACAGATTGGTTTCGTCTTCGACCCAATCCATAAAACAAGCCCTGTTGTATTCGCGCAAATCCGCCGGACAAACGCCCAACAAAGGCCTTAAAATCCGTCCGAAATCCGTCATGCGGACAGCGGACATGCCGGCCAGACCGACCGGCCCGCTGTTTTTTGCCCGGCGGATTAAAAACGTTTCCGCCTGATCCTGCCGGTGATGCCCCAGCAAAAGCGTTCGGCACCCTTCCGCCCGGCAGGCGTCAGACAGCAGCCGGTATCTGGCTTCGCGCGCCGCCTGTTCAACGCCGCTTACGGGCTTTTCCCCCGCCCAGAACAAAAGACGCGAAGGAATCCCTTTTTGTTTCAGACGTTCCGCCGTCAGACGCGCCTGCCGCGCGGAACAGGGCCGTAGGCCATGATCCACGATCAGCGCCAAAATCTCGCCGCCGTTTTGCCGGACAAATTCCCGCGCCAACAGGCACAAAGCCGTACTGTCAGCCCCGCCGGAAACGGCGACGGCAATTTTTTCGCCGTTTGGAAAACCAAACGACTTCATCGCCTTTTCAAAAACGGCTCTGGTCTGCGTTACGGACATGAAAGTTTTTGAATTTCCTTTTCCAGCCGTTTTTTCATGGAATCGGAAACTTTCGGGTATTCTTTGGCAAAGTTTTTAAAAGCGATACAGGCTTCTTCTTTTTTATTCAGTTTCGCCATTGTCACGCCCAATTTAAACAAATTGTCCGGCGCTTTCTGACTGTCGCGGTAACTTTTGAACCCTTCGGCGAAAGCAACGGCTGCCTGAGAAAACATCGAACGCGCAAAAAACGATTCCCCCAGCCAGTATTGAGCATTGCCGGCCAAAGCGTCTTTCGGGTACAGAACAAGAAAAGCTTCAAATTGAGCCTGCGCGGTTTTGTATTTCTGTTTTTTTATCGACGCGAAAGCTTCGTCATATAATTCTTTCGGTTTTTTCTTACCGTATTTTTCCTTTATCTGCTGTTCTTTGGCTTTGGCGGTTCGGGCAGCGGCGGCCTGTTGTTCTTTTTTCTTTTTTTCAGCTTCTTTCTGTGCGTTTTCCGCGGCTGTTTTTTCCGCTTCCAGCTGTTTGATTTTTTCTTCGGCCCCCTGCAGTTTCTTTTCCATTTCCGTAAAACGCAGCGACATATCCGCGCTGATGCGATCAATTCTGTCCTGCAAACCGTCCTGAGCAAATTTTACGGTTTCGACTTCTCCGGTCAGCTGGCGCAAAGTCTGTTCCGTTTCCTGCAGCTGCATCAGCATGGCGTCCAGTTTATCGCCCGATTCGTCGTCTTTGGCAGGTTTATTCGTACTGCCGACATAATTGTTGGACAGTTTTTTCTGCACTCCTTTCAGCGCGCTTTCAATCCGGTCCAGCCGATCGGCCAGCTCACCGATGTTAATTGTCGCCGCGCGGGCGGGAACGGCAAAAAAAATACATACTGCCCAGACAACAGAAAAAATTTTTTTCATACTTTACATTCCGCTGATAAACAAAAAGAGTGCTTTATTATAAAGCACTCTTTTCTTTATGCGAACTATTTTTTAACAGAGTTATTCCGTTACGATTACGCTGACCGTCCGGCGGTCTTCCGCCCAGCCTTTGGCCGTATTCTGTGTTGTTGCCAGCTCGGTCGCCCCGAATGAAACGACGGAAACGCGGTTCGGGTTAATTCCGGACTGAACCAGATAATTTTTAACCGCGCTGGCACGTTTCTGCCCCAGTTTCATGTTATACGCTTCCGTTCCGCGCGGGTCGGCATACCCTTGAACGATGATTTTTTTCGTCGGATTGGCCTTCAACCAGGCGATCTGTTTATTCAGCACTTCCTTGCTTTCCGGCGTCAGTTCCGCCTTTCCCGTAGCGAAAAGAACTTCGTTTTGTTTAAAAACTTCCTTAAACGCTTCACACCGTGTCGCATCGGAAGCGCAGGCCGAAAGCATTAACAAAGCGCCGAACGCGCCTAACAACGTTTTTTTCATCTGATGTCTCCTTAAACTGTTTAATAAAAAAGCACCCTAGATTGTAGGGTGCTTTTGATTATCAGATAAGATGACAATTAGTCTTTAACAACCGTAACCGCACGGCGATTCTGCGACCAGGCGGCTTCGTTCGCGCCGACAACGGCCGGACGTTCTTTACCATAAGAAATCACACGAATACGATCAGCGTCGACGCCGCGGGAAATCAGGTAATTTTTAACGGCGACGGCGCGACGTTCGCCTAAAGCCAGGTTGTAATCGCGTGTTCCGCGGTCGTCGGTATGACCTTCGACAACAACTTTCTTTTCGGGATTAGCCTTCAGCCATTCGGCCTGAGTTTTCAGAACTTTTACGGAATCAGCCGTCAGATTGGATTTGTCAAAGCCGAAGAAAACGCGATCCTTTGCATTCTGAACAAAGGCTTCGTCCTGTCCGACTTCTTCTTCAACCGTAACGGAAACAGTGACGTCTTCTTCCACAGGCGCGGTAGAAGCGCAGCCGGAAACCAGAGCAACGGCAGCCAAAGCGGCAAACAAATGTTTTTTCATGAAATTACTCCTAAAACAAAGATAAACTTGATCCTCTTGATAGAATTTAAATAAATTCTGCCTGTTACGCAACCTTTATTTCATATTTATGCTAACGATTAGATAAAAGCGGCGACCAGGCCGGATCAGACGCGTCGACGGGCGTAATCAGCCGGCGTTCGTTATACCCCGTAATATCGACGGCATAAATTTTCGTCGCCCCCGGAATTCCGGCGCGATTCGGCGGTTCCTGCCGGAAATACATCAAAATGCGCCCGTTCGGCGACCAGGTCGGCGCTTCGACCAGATAGCCTTCCGCCACCAGACGTTCGCCTTTGCCGTCCGGAAACATTACGCCAATATAAAACTTACCGCCGGCCATTTTGGTAAAAGCGATATAATCCCCCCGCGGCGACCAGACCGGCGTGGCGTACCGGCCGCTGCCGAAACTGATGCGTTTGACGTTTTTGCCGTTTGAATCCATAACATACAACTGCTGCGCCCCGCTGCGATCCGAATTAAACACGATCTTTTTACCGTCCGGAGAATAACTGGGCGACGTTTCAATCGCCGCGGAATTTGTCAGCTGTTTAACTGCACGCGTGTCCAGATTCATTTCAAAAATGTCCGTATTTCCGTTTTCCGCCATTGACATGATCAGCTTGTGCCCGTCTGGCGAAAAACGCGGCGCAAACGTCATTCCCGGAAAATCCCCGACGACCTGCTGTTTGCCCGTTTCAATATCAAACAGATATACGCGCGGCGTATCTTTGTAATAAGACAGGTAAGTAATCTGCTGCATATTCGGCGAAAAACGCGGCGTTAAAACCAAATTCAGGCCGTCTGTCAAAAACTGGTGATTTTCGCCGTCCTGATCCATAATCGCCAACCGCTTGATTCTGTTCAAAGGCGATCCCGTTTCGGCAATATACACAATACGCGTATCAAAATATCCTTCTTCGCCCGTAATGCGTTTATAAACGGCGTCGGCAATCATATGCGCCGCGCGCCGCCAGCCTTTATTGTCGATTTCAAGCGTGGCCGAATACAGTTCCTGCGCAGCATATACGTCCCACAGCCGGACGGAAACGCGGATTTGTTTATCGCTTAAATAATCAACATGCCCCTGAATTAACGCTTCGGCCTTAATCGCCTGCCAGTCAACGAAAACAGGCGCGTCTTCAATTCCCTTGAACGTCTGCAGATACGCCAGCGGATCCAATATTTTGAACAGCCCGGAACTTTCCAGATCGCTTTCGATCACCCGGCTGATTTTCCCGGCCATTTCGCCGGCGGCGGCGCCGCTGGACGAAAAAACGGGCAGCCCCGTCGCCATCGGTTCGGAATGAGCCCCCGTAATGTCAATGCTTAATTCGGCCCGCGGCGCGGACGGCACAAACAAAGATAAAAACAAAGCAAATAAAAATATTTTTTTCATTCTACATTACTCCGCCGTCAAACGGGTTAAATCTGAGAAGAAGAGTTTTCCACGTATCGTAAGACTGTTCATAATTTTTAGGAAAGATTTTAAACGGCGACTCTTCGTTTTTTTTGTCACAGATATATACGGCGCGCCGCGCGCTTTCCGCAACAGACCGGAAAGCCGTATCTTTATTATATCTGGACTTGTTTAAAATTTTAACGTCTTTGACCGTTCCTTCACGGTTCAGAAAAACCCGAATTTCAATCAGCATGTTTTGCGCGCCGCGCACGCCGGGATCCAGATTCCAGCATTCGCGCAGTTTTATGCCGATCATGTCTTTTTCGGAAACGGACAATTCCTGCATATAACTGCCGCCCTGCCCGCCTTCGACGCCTTCGGTCGCGATTTCTTCGGGATTGACTTCGGCAGATTTCATATCCGCGTATCCCATGCCGCTTTTAATACCGTCGACAGACGCCAAAAGCGTTTTAAACGGATCGTCCGCCGCGCCGTTTCCCGTTCCGCCGCTTTTAATGGAATTGGACGCAGACGGCGCCTTTTCTTTTTTCTTTGTTGCGGTTACGCTTTTTAACAGACTGTTCAGTTCGCTTTCCAAAGCGGCTCCGGAACTCTGTTTTGTTCCCTGTTTTCCCGTTTTTCCTCCGCGCACGGACGATCCCGTCCTACCGGCGGCCGACGCTTTGCTGTAAGCCGATGTGCGCACACTTCTTTTAGACGTTTTTTTCTGATCGGCCCGCACCAGCTTCGGCGGCAGATTTGTCATTTCAGCCACTTTGACTTTTGACAGATCTACGACGAAAACAGGAACGGAAACCGTTTCGGATCGGTGTTCCGAAATAAAATCACATGTCAGCAAAACAACAACGGCAATATGCAGCGTTACCGACATAACCATCGGTAAATGATCCATCGCGCTTTGAACCGTTTTAAATAAAAACGGATAATGTCTTAAACGCATAAAAAAGTTCAAGCGCAGTCCCACCGGCATTTATCCTCTACTTTTTCTTCTTAGCCGCAGGTTGTTTGGTCAAAGGCTGCGTGTCAACCATATCTCCGGTTTTCAACCCGACTTTGGAAATACCGGCCAGGCGCAGCAGACTCATCAGTTCGATAACCTGTCCGTAAGACGTTGCCCGGTCGCCGCTGATGACAATTTTTAAATCAGGATTCGTTTTCTGCATTGCCTTTAACCGGCTGACCAGCGTTTCGGGCTGAACAACTTCGTCGCCCAGATAAATTTTGGAACGCGCGTCAATGCTGATATTGACGGCGCGGTCGGATTCTTCCATCGCCTGCCCGTCGCCGCGCGGCAGATCAAGGGAAATTCCCGTCGTCATCATCGGCGCGGTTACCATAAAAATAACCAAAAGCACCAGCATAACGTCAACAAAAGGCGTCACGTTGATTTCGGCAAAAGAAGCCCTTTGACGTCTGCCGCGCGTTGAAAATTTAACAGAAGCTCCCATTTTAAACGCTCCGTTTTTCCGTGCGGCTGGTCGTATCGTCAATCTGTCGCGACAAAATCGTACTGAATTCGCCGGCGAAATTTTCCAGCGTTTTGGCGTAACGGTTCATATCGCTGGACAATTTGTTATACGCCAGAACGGCCGGAATAGCCGCCACCAGCCCCAGAGCCGTCGCGAACAAAGCTTCGGCAATTCCGGGCGCGACAACGGCCAAAGACGTATTGGAGCTGGCCCCGATATTATGAAAGCTGTTCATAATTCCCCAGACCGTTCCGAACAGTCCGATAAAAGGCGACACCGCCCCGGTAGAAGCCAAAAACGTCATACGTTTTTCAACTCTGTCCATTTCGCGGTCCATTGTAATCTGCATAACGCGATCAATGCGTTGATTCAAACTGGTACCGTGAACGCCGCCCGTTCCCAAAGCCCCGGAAGACCGGCGCCATTCGCGCATTGCCGCGACGAAAACGGCTGACATCGGGTCCAGTCTGAACGGCTTTGATTCCAGTTTATCAAACATTTCGTCCAAAGATCCGCCCGACCAAAACTGAGATTCAAATTTTTTCGCGTCTTCGGTCGCGGAACGCAGCAGCATTACCTTTTCAAAAATAATCGCCCATGACCATACCGAAGCCAAAGCCAAAACAATAATAACCGTTTTAACAACAAAATCAGCCTGCAGAAACAACCCGAACATTGACAGATTGGTTGCGGCCGCAGTTAAAGATCCCGCCGGCATAAAAAAGCTCTCCTTTAAAATATTTCAGTTTTAAAGAAGAGCTTAACGCATATTCATTAACAGATTACGAAATTTCAGCCAATTTTGTTCTGATATCAGGCGGAATACGCGTCGGTTTCCCTGACGGCGTGACGCAGACAATCTGCAGTTTTATTTCCACCAGCGTTTCTTCGCCGCGTTTCACGATCTGCAGGCAATCAAATCCCGCTCCGCGCAGTTCCAGAATTTCCGTTTCAACAATCAGCTCGTCTTCCAGACGCGCCGGTTTTTGAAAACTCAGTTCGCAATGCTTAACCATAAAGCCGCACGGTTTTTCCGCCGCCGCCATATCCTTGCAATAAATGCCGTGTTCATGCAGAAAATCCATGCGCGCCCGTTCGGCAAATCCCAAATACTTGGAATGATACACAACGCCGCCGGCGTCCGTATCTTCGTAACAAATATTAATCGGTGTATATGTCCTCATACCGTTTATCCTTTCGGTTAGCAGATCAGCGGCTGTTTTTCTTTTTGGCTGCCGCAGCGACAACGAATGCCGGTTCACGGGAGGCCCGTGATATTTTGGAATAAAGGGAAGCCCCGTTTTTAACGGCATTTACTTCCGCCGCCCGGCCGGGCGCCATTTGCGGCGTATCGGCAAACATTGGCAAATCCTGCCCTTTTGCCATTTTCATACTTTTCGCCGCTTTTGCCTTTTCTGCCTTTCTTTGAGCGTACGTTTTTTTAGAAACGTTGCCGTCAATATCAAACGTATAAAAACTGTCCGCCGAATCGTCTCTTCTGCCAACTCTGGTCTGCACGGCATTGCTGATCAGAGAAGCAAATTCATACACGTCCGACGTCAGATACGCGGTCTGCGGCGTTTTTAAAATCGAACCGTCCCGGCCGGCATAGGGTTTGCCGTCCATTGTGCAGACTTGCCTGACCAGAAAATCCGCGGACATTGTTTTTTGAAAAGCGTTTTTCATCAATGAATCCGGCGCCGCCACAACAAATCTAGCATGGAAATTGGCCATTTTCGCATCATAACACTTGACATAATTTTTATTCTGATACCAGGCCAGCATTGTCGCTTTCATTGTTTTTTTGCTGTTTTCGCCATGAGCGTCAACGCCTTTTTCAAAAGCTTTTGTCACATGAGGAAAACCGGTCGCCAGTTCTTTCCACGCCAAACTGTCCCCGGCCTGCGCCATTTCATATGAAAACTTTGTCTGAGTAGCCATGGCGTCAGCTTCCATAACACGCGACGTCATCACATTTGACGCGTAATCATAAGCATAATCTGCCCCTTTGTTCAAAGCGGCGCTTTGAATGGAATGTTTGCCTTCATGTATCAGGCAAGACTGCAGATTGCCGTCATTAAACGACGGATTCAAACAAATGGAATTGTTGCTCGGATCAAAAAATCCGACTGTTCCGTTCCCGGCGAAATCAACATACAAAATCGTTCCCTGTTCGGAAACCTGCCGCAGAATTTCACGACCGGTTCGACTTTTCGTCGCATTATTAACCAGTTTTTCCAAACGTGCAAACGACGCGCTGTCCTTCTGCACCGCCTGATAGGAACACAACGTGTCCCCTTTTTCCGTAACGGCATAAGACGTCACAACCCGGCCGCTGTCACGGGGCTGCATTTTTTGAGCCAATGCCGGCCCGGCGAAAGCAGACGCCAGCACCATGGACACAGCCGCCGCTTTTACCGCCTGTTTTTGCATAAAAGCCTGAACACCGTTTTTGAATTTTTTTATCCCTTTTTTAGACAGGAATTCATCAACAGAATTTGACATTTTCTTACCCCTCGCAGAACGAAAACAACAGCCTGCCTCGATATTTCCGCAGCGGGACAATTCCCGTATCAGCGCTGTTGTGCGCGTTGATAATTAACCAGACCGGCCGTTTTGACGGATTTGTTGTTTTTCAACATTTGCCCGTATGTCTGATCGGCGATTCTGCCGTCTTTCATAACATAAAAACGATCGGCGCTGGTATCAGACCGAGCATAAGCAGTCTTCATGCCTAGCACGGAATTAACGCTGTTTATCTGCTTATAAAATTTCACATCTAAATAAGCCGTTTGCGGCGTTTGCAAAATCCGTCCGTCCGTTCCGGCATAATTCTGCCCCTTCCAGCAGCAGACGGCAGTTAAGACTTTGTCCGCGTCCTGTGTTTTGGAAAAACAGTTTTTCAGTTCCCGAGCCGGCAGCTGTTGAACGGCTTCGGCATGAAACCGCACGTAAGAAGCGTCATACAGCCCGACATAATTTTTATCCCCATACCAGGCCAGCATGGCTTCTTTCATCGTTTGATTACTGTCGGTTCCGTATTTCATACCGGCTTTGGCATAAGCGGAAACAACATTTCCGTGTGAATTTTTCAACGCCTTTAACGCCGAAAAGTCTCCCTGTTCCGCCATTTCAAAAGCAAATTTAGTCTGAGTGGCAACGGCGTCGGCTTCCATTACGCGGGAAGTCATGATATTTGATCCGAACGTATAAGCCGTACTGTTGGCAGACAGACGCGTATTTTGAATCGAATGTTTTCCTTCATGCACCAGACAAGATTGCAGATCGGCGTTTCTAAAAGCTTTATTCAAACAAATCGAATTATCGGCCGGGCTGAAATAACCGACCGTATTTTTTCCGGCAGCATCTACACGCAAAACCGTTCCCTGTTCGGAAATGGCCTTTAATATTTCGCGCCCCGCATCGCTTTTGGTCGCATTATTGACCAATTTCTGCAATCGGGCATAAGCCGCGCCGTTGACCGGAACGGCCTGATACGCGCACAGCGTATCGCCTTTTTCCGTAATCGCATAGGTCGTTTGCGGCCGCAGCATATCCATCTGCGTTTCCACGGGCTTTTGCTGGGAAGAAACGGTAAAAGCGGTTGCCAAAACGGCAGCGGCCATAATAGCTCTGCCCGGATTCGCCTTTATGCCGTTTTTGAATTTTTTCACCCCTTTTTTAGACAGGAATTCAGCAACGGAATTCGACATTTTTTCGTTCCCTGTGAAACAAAATTAACGGCCGCCGTTCTGTTTTTTCAGATTCAAAGCCGTAATCATGCCGCCCGGATTGCCCAGTCCCGAAGCATACAATGCGCGGACTTCGTCTTTATAGGACGGTTTGGGGTCCAAAGCGTTTTTCAGCTTTTTCAAAGCAATCTGCGAATGTTTGATTTCCGTGTAGGCTTTTAACGCTTCGGATTTATCTTTTTTAGCTTCTTCGGACAAAGCGTACCCCGCGGTAGAAACGGCGCCGGCAAACAACGTAAAGGAAACGGCCGCCATCGGATCAACGCCCTGCGCCGCCATAACGCCCGTTACAACGCTGGCTGCCCCCAGCATTACGGCTTTTGCCGCTTCTTTGCCGCCCAGAGCATACTGCGCTTTTGTTTTAAAATCAGCCGCTTTTGCCTGGCCGGATAATTCTTTTTCCATATTGCCGATGATTTTCAGTGCCGCCTGTTTGTCTGTGTTTTTAACGGGGTGATCGGCCAAATATTTATCCGCCGCCCGCGCCGCTTCACGCTTTGACGACGTTTTTCCCATTACTTCAACGGCGCCGGCCAAATACAGCCCGACTTTCGTCGCCGCCTGAATATCCGTAAAAGAAATCCCTTGTTTTGATTCGATTACTAAAGCCATTTTTGTACCCTTTCCAAAAATTTTCCGAAATTATATCATTATCCGTCATTTTTGGCAAATAAATCTTCTGTTATTGACGCCGGCAGCGCCAATCCCAGATGTTTAAATCCCAGCGCCGTCAACATTCGACCGCGCGGCGTGCGCTGCAAATATCCCTGCTGCAGCAGATAGGGTTCGATAACTTCTTCAATCGTATCGCGTTCTTCGGACAACGCAGCCGAAAGCGTATCCGCCCCGACCGGCCCGCCCGCGTATTTCTGCGCGATGCACGTCAGATAACGCCGATCCATCATATCCAGCCCCTGATTGTCAACGTCCAACCGTTTCAAAGCCCGGTCGGCAATCAGAACGTCAATTTCTTTTTTTCCTTCAAAAGCGGCAAAATCCCGCACACGTTTTAACAAACGACCGGCCACACGCGGCGTGCCGCGCGACCGACGGGCAATTTCGCGCGCTCCGTCCGGCGTTATGGCCGTATTTAACACGCCCGCTCCGCGGACAATAATTTTTTCCAGATCCGCCGGATCATAAAAATCCAGCCGCAGAGGAATCCCGAAACGATCGCGCAAAGGCTGAGTCAACAACCCCGAACGCGTCGTCGCGCCGATCAGCGTAAACGGCTGCAAATCAATGCGCACCGAACGCGCCGCCGGCCCTTCGCCGATAATCAGATCCAGCTGAAAATCTTCCATTGCGGCGTACAGGACTTCTTCAATCGCGGGATTCAGACGGTGAATTTCATCAATAAAAAGAACGTCGTTTTTTTCCAGATTCGTCAAAATAGCCGCCAGATCGCCGGCTTTGGAAATCATCGGAGCGGACGTCGCCCTGAACCCGACGGCCAGTTCGTGCGCCACAATCTGCGCCAGCGTCGTTTTGCCCAACCCCGGCGGCCCGAACAGCAAAATATGATCCAGCGCTTCCCCGCGCGTCAAAGCCGCCGTAATAAAAACCTTCAGGTTTTCGCAAACCGCGCGCTGCCCCGTAAAATCAGCCAAAGACTGCGGACGCATTTTGGCAAAGTCTTCATCGCCGCTTCTTTTAGCCGGGCTGATAATTCTGTCTTCGGTCATGGCGCAAATTCCTTCAAAGCGTCGCGGATCAATTCGTCAACCTTAGCAGCTTCACCGCGTTTCTTAAATGATTTCGTCACGGCCATGGACGCGTCCATGCGCGCATACCCCAGATTAACCAGCGCCGAAACCGCGTCGTTCACGGCGCTGCCCCGCGCCTGCGCAATATCCCCCGCCGGCGTATCCGTTCCGGCCGCGCCGAACGCCGTGCCGATTTTACCTTTTAATTCCGTCACGATCCGCACGGCCAGTTTCGGCCCGACCCCCGGCGCGCGCGTTATTGATTTCGAATCACCCGACGCAATCGCCGCCGACAATTCATCAACGCTTAAAACGGATAAAATCGCCAAAGCAACCTTTGCCCCTACGCCCTGCACGGTTGTCAGCAAAGAAAACCAGCCTTTTTCCGCCGCGTCGGCAAAACCGAACAAATGAATATGGTCTTCACGCACCTGCGTTTCGATCAACAAAGCGGCGCTTTGCCCGTTTGCGGGCATTTTCATCTGTGTTTTCGCCGAACAAAAGACCCTGTAGCCGACGCCGTTAACGTCCAAAATTAAAAAACCGTCGCCGACGGAATCCAGAATACCGCGCAGTTTCGCTATCATTTAATCAGCTCCGCCAATTGTTTCATACGTTCCGCCGTCACACGCATATAAGAATGGCAAATCGCCGCAGCCAAAGCGTCCGCCGCGTCGGGACGCAGTTTTCCTGCGGCTGGCAGCAGCGTATGAACCATCATGTCCACCTGCTGTTTTTCCGCATGTCCGGCGCCGACAACGGCTTTTTTAATCTGATTGGGCGTGTATTCCGTCACCGATATTCCCGCCTGAGCCGGCGCCAGCAGAACAACGCCGCGCGCCTGCCCCAGCTTAAGTGTCGAATTCGGATTTTTATTAACGAAAGTTTCCTCCACCGCCGCTTCGTCGGGAGAAAAATCGGAAACAACCGTACGAATTTGCCCGTGCAGTTCCGCCAGGCGTTCTGCCAAAGACAGGGCGTCCGTCGAATCCGCAACCCCCGCCGCCACGAAAGACAACCTGGAATCACAGCTGTCAACGACAGCCCAGCCGGTATGCCGCAGTCCGGGATCCAGCCCTAAAATCCGTACGGTTTTTCCCAAAGCCTATCCTTCCAGCTGCGCCATGATTTCGTCGGAAACCGAAACGTTTGACGCTACGCGCTGAACGTCTTCTTCGTCATTCAGGGTTTCAACAAAATCAAAGAACTTTTTGGCCGTTTCAACATCGCTCAACTCCGCTTCGACCAAAGGTTTCCAGTCAAAACGGCAGATCGTCGGCGTGTCGAATTTGGCTTCCAGCGCTTCGCGCACCGCCCCTAAATCATCGGGCGTGCAAATGATGCGGTGGCTTTCTTCATCGGATTCGACGTCGTCGGCGCCGGCTTCCAAAGCGGCTTCAAACATTGCGTCGGCTTCGGCGACAGCCGCCGGATATTCGATCAGCCCGATACGCTGAAAGTTAAACGCGACGGAACCCGTTTCTCCCATAACGCAGCCGGCTTTGCCGAAAATCGAACGAACGATCGGCGCGGTGCGTTTAGGATTGTCCGTCAAAGCTTCGACGATCACGGCGACATTACCGGGACCGAATCCTTCGTAACGGATTTCTTCATAGTTGGCGGCGTCGCCGGCGGAAGCCTTTTCAATCGCGCGTTTAATATTGTCTTTGGGCATATTTTCTGCGCGGGCGGCGGCTATTGCGGCGCGCAGACGCGGATTATAAGCCGGATCGGGCAACCCCGATTTCGCCGCGACCGTAATTTCACGGCCCAATTTGGAAAAGGTGCGGGCGCGGATTTTATCCTGCGCGCCTTTGCGGTGCATAATATTTTTAAATTGAGAATGACCGGACATAACACTCCTCTAGTCTTTTAGGTTAAAACTGATTTCGTTTTTCTTTTAACACCATTTAAAGCGGCGGTAAAGATTCCTGTAAACGTCCGCCGTACCGAATCATATAAATTTTTTCGGCCAACCCCGTTGCGTCGTTCGTATCGACCATAACGCCGCAAACGGTTGCGTCGCCTTTTTCAGGACTGTATTTTTCGGACGACATATTGGTGACGAAGCGACGCACCGGTTCGGCTTTGTTCATACCGATCACGGAATCGAAACACCCGCACATGCCCGCGTCGGTCAGATAGGCGGTGCCGTTGGGCAAAATCTGCGCGTCCGCCGTCGGAATATGCGTATGCGTCCCGACAACCAAACTGACTTTTCCGTCCAAATGCTGCCCCATAGCCATTTTTTCACTGGTCGCTTCGGCATGAATATCCACAATCATCGCCTGCGCGTCGCGCCCCAGCTTAACGGCGCCGGCCCACTGCGCGGCGGCAGAAAACGGGTTTTCGATCGGATCCATATAAACGCGCCCCTGAACGTGCAAAACGCCGACTTTACGCCCGTCCGGCAGCCGGTAAAGCCCCGCCCCTTTGCCGGGCGTTCCCGCCGGATAATTCGCCGGACGCAACAGGCGGTTTTCCGTTTCCAAAAGCGGCTGTATTTCTTTGGAAATCCAGCCGTGATTACCCGATGTAATCACGTCGGCGCCGCCGGCAAACAATTCGCGGCAAACGCTCAGGCTCAGCCCGAAACCGTGCGCGGCGTTATCGCCGTTGACAATGACGAAATCGACATGATATCTGCGCCGGAAATCCGGCAATGTTTCAGCAACCAGACGGCGGCCCGATTTTCCGACGACGTCTCCCAGCAACAAAATACGCATTACAGTCCCTTTATGATTTCTTTTTCCGTCAGGATAAAGTCCAGTCTTTCATCTGTTTCTTCCAACGGTACTTCCTGTATTTCCTGGTCGGAAAAAGCGACGCCGACAACAATCGGATTTGTTTTGCCGCGCAGTTCGGCGACCGTTCTGTCATAAAACCCTCCGCCGTAGCCCAGTCGGCCGCCGCGGCGGTCAAAAGCCAGCAAAGGCAGCAGCAGAACGTCAGGTAGAACGGCTTCGTACCTTTCGTTAGGCTGTTCGGTGCCGTAAGGGCCCGCCACCAGCTCGGCGCCGGGTTCCCAGCGTCTGAACACCAAAGGATCCGTTTTGGCGACGACCACGGGCAGACAGACAGTTATTCCTTTGTTGAACAGGGAAAGCATCAGCGGACGGACGTCCAGTTCCGTTTTCATCGGCCAGTACGCGGAAACGACGGGATTTTCCGGCAAAGGCAGTTCAAGAAACAGCGTTACGATTTCCTGAGCGCACCACAGGGCATGATCCAAAGCGATTTCGGAACGTTTATGGACGGCTTTTGTCCGCAGCTGTCGTTTCAGAAAAGTATAGTCCATTCTTTAGCTTTCATAGATTTTCCGTGGGGGAAAAGACCTCTCTGACCGTCGAACCGAAACACGCGTCGCGTGGGCCGCTTTGTATAGGTGGGCGCCGTGATACGGCAGGACTTCGGACTAATTAAAGCGCGTTATCCGCCGCAGGGACAGCTCCCGTAAAGTAAAACGTTGGCCCCGAGTACCAGCGGGATTCTAACGAATCGAAAAGTCGTTTTCCCCCGATTTCAGAGATTACGCATTTTCAACCGTTTCGGCAACAGTTGAAATGCGCTGTGATACTTTTTCTATTAACTGAACGGTCTGGGATAAAACTTCCGGCGATACGGCGTTTTCCGCCTGCGACCGGACAAGTTCCTGATTTTTTTCGGTTAAATCGCTGGCCAGCAGCAGCGCCCCCATGACCAGTCCCAAAGATTCCGAAACCGGCATGCGCGATTTGATAAAACCGACCTTTTCGTCCAGCATCAACGCCAGAGATTTCAGGTTTTCTTCCTGTCCTTCACCGCAGGAAACAACATATTTTTGTCCGCCGACAGATAATTGAACGTCCGCCATGCCTATCCCCTTAAAATCTTCAGTTCTTCAAGAGTCGAATCCAGACGTTCGGAAGCCTCGATCGTTGTCTGTTTCAATTCGTCATAAGCCTGCCGCACGCCGTCCAGTTCAATGGACAGGTTTTCCTTTTCAACGCTTAAAGTTTTCTTTTCTTCCCGCAGCGTTTCCAGTTCGGAACGCAACCGGGTATTTTCTTCGTTCAAAGCGCCGATCCGGTCTTCGCCCGCCGTTTCTTCCCGCGCACCGTCTTTAAGACGCCTTAATTCCTGTTCGGCTTCTTCTTTGGCCCTGATCAAAGCGGGACGTTCGCGCCCCCAGCCTTCGCGGAATTTTTTAAACTGCTCACGTTCGCCCAGCAGCTGGTTCTTTTCGGCGATCAAACGGTTGCGCACCGCGATCAGTTCTTCTTTTTCTGTGCGCAGCTGTTCAAAATCCGATTCGTTTTTCTGCGCCAGCGATAAATCCTGCCCGGCCCGATCCAAAGCCGACTGTAATTCCCGGCACTGTTCACGCAGCCCTTCGGTCTGTTTTTGTTTTTCAACGATCTTTTCCGCCGCAGCGTCCAAACGCTGGGCCGCCTGCGCCAGTCCTTCCAATGCGGATTGCAGCTGTCCCTGTAAACTCAACGCCCATCTCCACGGTCAAAACATTTTTCATTAAGATAAAGGCGTTCTGTTTTTTGTGCAACAGCCTTCTTGAACCTTTTTGGCTTATATTGACAAATACGGTATATTCTGCCGTAATGCTTCCCTATCCGAATTAATGAAAGACGTCGACAATGCAGCAAGGACTTTATCTGATCGCGCCCGCGGGAACGGACGAAAACGAACTGAAAAAACGGTTTGACCGGTTCTGCGCCGGCAAAACGCCCGACGCGCTGTTATTTGATCCGGCAGGCAGACCTTTCGAAGCCGTATGCCAATTTACAAACGCCGTTCAGGAAAAAAACGTCGCCCTGATCCTTAAAAACGATATTGATCTGGCTTTAAAGCTGCCGGCGGACGGCGTACAAATTCCCTATCAGTCCGACGTCAAAAAAATCAGAAAGCAAACGGCGGATATCGCTTTGGGCGTTTTGTGCGCCACCCGCGACGAAGCCATGCGCGCCGGTGAAGCCGGAGCCGACTATATCGGCTTCGATACGCCGGACGCGGCGGATCTGACGCAGTGGTGGAGCGAACTGTTTACGGTGCCGTGCGTCGATTTCAATCCTGACCGCCCGTCGCCGGCGGCGGATTTCCGGATTGCGGTTTTGGCCGGTTAAAAACAAACGTTTTATTCAATACGTATCCCAGCAAAGCCACCGGCAACACCAGCACGGCTCCGGCAATATACTTATCGGCCAACCCGGCGATTTCCAGCAACTTTAATCCGGCGACGTTAGCGATATAAACGACAATGTAAACGCCGATGAAACGCCCCAGCAGACGCGACTGAAAATCCTTAAAAACAACACGGCCGAAGGTTTGAAAATTAAACAAAACGCCGCAGACCGTCGCGACGGCCACCGCCGCGGCATAATGCAGCCCCGCGTAAATCAGCAGAGAATAAAGGGAGTAATAAAAAACGGTGTTGACGCCCCCCATAATCAGAAACAAAATAAACTGTTCCGAAAATCCCGTGATTTTCATTCCCAGCCGCACGCCCCAAAAAAACAAATCCTTTAATTTTTTCATGCGACCGGCGCCCATAAAACGTCTTCGATCCGTTCCGCCCCCGTAATCAGCATGACCAGCCGGTCAACGCCGACGGCGATTCCGGCGGCTTCGGGCATGGCGGCAACGGCGTTGATGAAATCGTCGTCTATCGGATAACGTTCGCCGTACAGTTTTTCCTTTAAGTCCATATCGTATTCAAACCGTTCACGCTGTTCCGCCGCATCGGTCAATTCGGAAAAAGCGTTTGCCAGCTCGACGTCGCCGACATAGACTTCAAAACGTTCGGCAAAACGCGGATCCGACGGTTTGCGCCGCGACAAAGCCGCCATGCAGACCGGATAATCATATAAAATCGTCGGCGCGCCCCGTCCCAGATTCGGCTCGATTTTTTCAAAAGCGATTCGGAAATAAATATCGTCCCAGCGGTCGTCCGCGGACACTTGTATCCCCATCGCCTCGGCCGCTTTTGCCAAAGGCCGCGGATCAGGTTCCAGCGTCGGTTCGGCCGGCAGCGTTTTTTCCAGATCAAAGCCGGCATATTTCCGGCAAGCTTGCGCCACCGATATTTTTTCCCACGGCGCGAACGGATCGCATTCCCGTCCGTTTTCTTTTAAAACTTTAACGCCGCAGGCCCGCACGCAGGCCCGCACCAGCTCAATCGTGTCGTCCATCAGCCGCGTATAATCCGCCTGCGCCCGATACCATTCCAACATGACGAATTCCGGGTGGTGGCGGCGGGAACGTTCTTCGTTGCGGAAAACGCGCGCCATCTGAAAAATTCTGGGCAGTCCGGCCGCCAGCAGCTTTTTCATCGTAAATTCGGGCGAAGTATGCAGATACATTGTACGGTCCGCCTGCCCGAACGGTTCGGCCAATTCCGTTTTAAAAGCTTTCAGATGCGGTTCCAGACCGGGAGAAATCTGCAAAATCGGCGTTTCAACCTCTAAAAAATCACGCTGCGTAAAAAAATGCCGTATCGTTTCAATCACTCTGGCCCTTTGTTTTAAAACGGGCAGACGGCGGATATAATCTTCAGCATGCCAGAAAGGAATCCGGTTGTTCATAAAAAAATACTCCCGATATGACGCAGAACTCTTGCGTTCAGAATGTTAATCTGTTAATTTTTGCACAAATTTTATTGTCTTTCTTTTAATATACAAGGAAAAAACACATGAAAATGCAAGCAAACCAGATCCGTCCCGGCTGGGTAATCGAATATAACGGCAAACCGTGCATCGTTATTGATTATGAATTGGTCATTCCCGGCAAAGGAAACGCAACCATTCAGGTCAAAATGCGCGACGTCGCCACCGGCGTAAAAACGGAACAGCGCTGGCGCACGGCCGATTTCGTCGAAAAACTGATGAGCGAAGACCGCGATTGCCAGTTTTTGTTTTCCGACGGCACGGATTTGACGTTTATGATGGTTGACACGTATGACCAGTTCACCGTTTCCAAAGATCTGCTGGGCGACCGTGCCGCTTATTTACAGGATAATATGGAAGTCGTCGTTCAGTTTATCGAAGGCAACCCCGTCGGCATCGAACTGCCGGCCAAGGTCATTCAGACGGTTGTCGAAACGGAACCCGTCATCAAAGGCCAGACGGTTTCTTCTTCTTACAAGCCGGCCGTTTTGGACAACGGTTTGCGCATCGGCGTACCGCCGTTTGTCGCGACGGGTGATAAAATCGTTGTTTCCACCGTTGACAACACCTATGTCGAACGGGCCAAATAATTAACCTTAAAGAAAGGCGCAGAGTATGCCAAAACCGACAATCAGACCGACCCGTCCGTCATTTCGGAAAACGACGGTGCGCAAAGCCGTGGCGGAACACCGGTCTGCGGAACGGAAAGTTCAGCAAAGAAAAACCGAAATCAAAGAAAAGGCCGTTTCGCTTCTTCAGAAAAAATCCGAAGAAGCCGCTCATATTCAAAGAACGTCCTTTGCCGCCAGAAAGCCGGATCCCGTCGAACAGTACCGCGAATCCCGGCAGGATCGCTTTATTTCGGCTTTGTCCGCCAATCTGAACGTCATGATTCAGGCGGTGCAAAAGGCCGGACGCGGACTGGCTCGCGATTTCGGAGAACTGGAAAAACTGCAGGTTTCCAAAAAAGGCGCCGCGGATTTTGCTTCGACGGCCGATCTGAATTCTGAAAAGACTCTGCGCGAATATCTGCTGAAAGTCCGCCCCCGCTACGGTTTTCTGCAGGAAGAAAGCGGTACGCTGGAAGGGCCGGACACTTCGCACCGCTGGATCGTTGACCCGCTGGACGGCACCAGCAACTTTTTGCACGCCGTTCCGCATTTTGCCATTTCTCTGGCTTTGCAGGAAGACAAGGAAATCATCGCGGGCGTGATCTACAACCCGATCACGGGCGATCTGTTTTACGCGGAAAAGGGCGGCGGCGCTTGGGCTTTGACGGCGTCCGGTTCGTGTCGTCTGCATGTGTCCAACCGCGCCCAATTAAACGAAGCCGTCGTCGTTACGGGCATTCCTCATCTGGGACATTCAAATCCGGATAAGTTTATCCGCCAGCTGACGCCGATGATGCAGAAAACCGCCGGCGTGCGCCGTATGGGATCCGCCGCGCTGGATATGGCTTACGTCGCGGCGGGACGGTTTGAATGTTATTGGGAAGAAGACATCAAGCCTTGGGACATCGCGGCCGGCCTGCTGATCGTCAAAGAAGCCGGCGGACGCATCTGCACGTTTAAAGGCAATGAAGATCCTTATACGGTTTTAAATGACGGATCTGTTGTTGCAACAAACGATTATTTGTTCAATACTTTTAAAAAGCAGATGATGAACGCTGAAAAGGAGTAAGGAGTTAATCCGTTGAGTTTGCCAACAAAAACCGCCTTTTTTTTCGCCGTTTGTTTTTTAACGGCAAAGGTGGCTTTTGCTCAAATCACGGTTGATTTGGACGTTTTAACCGAAGACTTCGTTCCTAAAGACGCCATTACTTCCGCGCCGGCAGAACAGAAAAAAAACGTTTTTTCTCCGACTTTAAAGGCTCCTGCGGCCGCCAAAGCAAAAAAACAGCCGGCGACGAAAAAAGCCAAACCGGCCGCAAGGCCTGTTGTCAAAAAAACAGCGTCCCCCAAAAAACCGGTCAAACCTTCGGTAAAAAAGAAAGCAACAAAACCCGTTGAGAAATATCAGATCAGGGAAACGGCCAAAAAGGACGAACACGACCGGCTGAAACCGCGTGCAAATCCGGTGCCGAAAGTTAAAATTCTGGCTTCTGACGACAGCGTCAAGCCGGCGGAAGAAACGGTCTCCGTTACGACGGAAGCGCTTCCGGAAAAACCGGCGGAACCGAAGATATCCAAACATTTTCTGGAACAGGAACGGCTGAAACAACAGGAAACGGAACAAACGCAGCAGGCTGTCTCCGACATGGAAACGCCCGTGCAGCCGGAAAAAGAACCGCAGCCGATCAAAGACAGTTTCCTGACTTTAACATCGGAAAACCGCCCGACACTCTTAAAACCGAAAACGCTTTTGTCCGCGGCGGAACGGGAAACGCCGGGCAAACAGACGCCAGCGCAGCCTGAGCCCGTCAAATTTTCCGTTTTTTATGTTTCGGGAAAATTGACGCCTGCTGAACGTTCCGCCATACTGGCAAAAGAAATTCCCGCGAATTCCGCGACCAAAAAAGCGCTGGATCAGAAAAAAGAACTGCTGCACATCTTTGTGTTTGAAAGCAAATCCAGCGCCTTAACCGATGAAATGCGGGCGGCTTTGGACAGCACCGCGGAAATAATGAAAAAAAACCGCGGTAAACATCTACTTTTGTACTCCTACAGTGCGGCGGATCCGGCAGAACCCGGCAAAGAAAGGCAATATGCTCTGCGCCGCGCGCTGATGATTCGTTCATATCTGACACAAAAAGGAATTCACAGCCTGCGGATTGAAATGCGTTCGTTCGGTCAGAAAGGCGCCGGTGAAAAAATGCCCGACAGAACGGATATTTTAATCGAAGACAAATAAGGAATTAAGGCATGGAACTACCAAACCGCTACATAACGCGCATGTTTTTATTTCTGCTTTTGGTCGCCGGCGCGTGTGCCGTGTTGTTTCCGGCGCTGGAAAACGCTTTTCTGACAAATCCGGCTTTAAACGGCCTGATTGTTTTGGTTTTCCTGTTCGGCGTCGGTTTAAACTTTCATTCCGTTTTTGCTTTATACCGGGAAATCAGATGGATCAAATCCCCCGTTTTATCGTTGTCAAACACAGATTTGGAAAAGCTGCGCCTGCTGTCGCCGCTGGCTTTGATTTTAAAAAACAACCAGGCTAAAGGAAACGCCGTTCTGTCGCCGACGATTGCCAGAACTATTTTGGATTCCGTCGGCATGCGACTGGAAGAAAGCCGCGACATTTCCAAATATCTGATCGGATTGTCCACGTTTCTGGGGCTGCTGGGCACATTTTGGGGATTAATGGCGACAGTCGGCGCCGTTGCCGACGTTATCCGGTCGCTGAACGTTTCCGGCGAAGAAGCTACGCAAGCTTTTAATACGATTAAAAACAGCTTGGAACTGCCTTTATCCGGCATGGGGACGGCATTTTCGTCTTCGCTGCTGGGGTTATCAGGCGCTTTAATCGTCGGTTTTCTGGATTTACAGGCCGGCAGAGCGCAAAACAACTTTTATAACGGACTGGACGAACATCTGGCTTCTTTAACGCGTTATTCTTCCGCCGTCGGCAGCCAGTCCGATGAGTCCGTAACCTCGAACGGCGCTTATGCCAACGCTTTGCTGGAACAGGTTGTCGAAAGCCTGGCCGATATCCGCAGCCAGCTGCAAAAAACGGAAACAAAAGCGCAGGAACGGATTCAGACGGATATGGACATGCTGCGATTTATCAGCAGGATTGACCACAACGTCAACCAGATCGACAAACGTTCCGAAGCCCGGCAGGAAACTCTGCTGCGCGAAGTGCGGGATTCTTTCAAGCTGCTGGTCCGCACGATTTCAGGGCAGGATAAATAGCCGTCATGCGCCGTTTCCGAAATCCCAGCGGATATAATTTCTGGCCCAGTTTTGTTGACGCTTTGTCAACATTGCTGATTGTTGTTTTGTTTTTTTTGCTGCTGTTTGTTCTGGCTCATTTTTTCATGGGCAGAAATCTGGATACCAAAAACACGGAAATCAGCCTGTTAAATTCGCAGCTGCAAAATTTGGCTTCCGAGTTGTCGGCGGAACGCAAAACCAGCCGGGATTTAACGCTGGAAACGCAAAAACTGTCGGCGGAACTGGACGGCATCAAAGACGAACAAACCAAAGCTTTGGCGCAAATCGCCCTTTTGGAACAGGACGTCAAAGCGTTGACTTTACGCAGACAGGAACTGGAAAAAGAAACGGCCGCCAAAAGCAAAGAACTGAAAACCGAACGCAAAATATCACAGGAAGCCAAAGCGCATCTGGCGCTTTTAAACGCACAGACGGAAAAAATGACCAAAGAGCTGTCGCGGCTGGGAAATTTGCTGGATCAGGCGGATAAAAAGGACAAAGAGCAAAAAGCGCAGATCGCGGATCTGGGGAAAAAACTGAACCGCGCTTTGGCGGCCAAAGCGTCCGAACTGGCGTCTTACCGTTCGGAATTTTTCGGGACATTGCGTAAAGTTTTACAGGACCGGGACGATTTCCGAATCGAAGGGGACAGATTCGTTTTTCAGTCGGAATTGTTTTTCAAAAGCGGTTCCGCGTTTTTGGAAGACAAAGGAAAAAAGCAGCTGAACGTTTTGGCAAAAACAATCAAAGAACTGCAACGTAAAATTCCCGCGAAAATTTCATGGGTTTTGCGCGTTGACGGCCACACGGATAACATACCGATTCACAACGAACTGTATTCGTCAAATTGGCAGCTGTCGGCGAATCGGGCGATTGCCGTCGTTCAATATCTGATTGACCAAGGCGTTCCCGCGCGTTATCTGGTCGCGGCCGGTTTCGGCGAACATCAGCCGATCGACCGCAGAAACACCGAAGCCGCGCGTCGTAAAAATCGCAGGATTGAATTCAAACTGACGGAAAGGTAACTTTTTGCCTTTTTTGCAGTAAATACACTTGAAAAGCCGAAACTTTTAGAGTATAGAGAGAAAACTTATTGATTGTCTGGAGCTGAAGTTATGAAAAAAGATATTCATCCGAATTACCATGAAATCACCGTGGTTATGACAGACGGAACAGAATTTAAGACCCGTTCGACAATGGGCAAAGAAGGCGATACGATTCGTTTGGATATTGACCCGCTGGCTCACCCGGCATGGACGGGTGTTTACCGTTTGGTTGACAGCGGCGGTCAGCTGGCGAAATTCAACAAACGTTTTGCGGCTTTCACGGGCAAAAAGTAAACCTTTTGCAAAAAGTTTCAAAAACGGCTTTTGTTTATCAAAAGCCGTTTTTTTATGAAAAGTCTTTTATTCCGGCCGGTTAAAAACAAATCATATTTTTTACTGTTTTTTTATAAAACCTCTATTAATATAGAAAAAAAGAATTTTATGGAAGAATCCGTGTCCAGCATCATACATTACGAAGTTTATGTTTATCAAAGCGGCGCCTGGGACCTGTTGGGCCGATATCCGTCGGAACAACGGGCGAAGGCGATTGAATACGCCAGAAGTATTGAAAATTCGGAACGTAAACCAACAAAAGTCGTCCGCGAAACATACGACCTGGACACGCAGACTTTTCTGGAAGCTTTGGTATATCTCAGCGAAATACCCAAACCTCAGCCCAGAAAATCTTCCCCTTACGAAAACAGCGTCATTCCGACGACGATCAAACGGGATAATCAGAAAAAATCCAACCTGACCGAAGGCGTGGTCATGATTTTCATGTCCATCGTTTTTTCCATGATGACGGCGGGCGTGGTTACGGCGGTTATTCTGCGTGTCATGTCATCGGTCGGTTTTACCGCGCAGGACATTTCCGGACAATTCGTTTTGGGAATGTTTACGTTCTTTTTCCTGGCGATTTCCATTCCGACGGCCATCAAATGGGTCAACTGGGACAATCTGCTGGGAGAAAACGAAGAAGACACGCAAAACACGGCGCCTTTATATCCTTCGACCCAGAACGATTTCCAGTATTCCAAACGCGAACTGTACGAAATAGGAGACACGGAGAAATACAAACCGGATTCGTTTATTTCCGGAATTATGCGCAAACTGTTTGACGCTTTTGACGTTCTGCTGGGACGGAAAACTTTGCGCCAGCGTCTGGAAGAAGCGAAAGCCGCCGCCGAAGAAGCTGAAAAAAAACAGGAAGAAGAAGAAAAAGCCGCCGAAGAAGAACGCAAAAAACAACAGGAAGAACAAGCCGCCGCCGAACAGCAGCAGGAAGAACAAAGCGGCGAAGAAAATCCTCTGCCGGCGGATCAGCAAGAACTTTCCGTACAATCCGAAGACGATCAAGCCGAAATTCATGCGATTTCCGAATCGCCCGGCCCCAGTCATACGGTAATTCCGCCGGAACTGGAAAAAGATTATTTAAAAATGACAACCTTCCTGTCCATTATTTTACGTGTGCTGCAGGAAAAGAATACTTTATTAAACACGTATGCTCGATTCGGCATTGAACTGTTTCTGGCCGGCGCCTGCGAACAACTGTGCCGGCTGAAATCCCTGTCTAAACAGCAAAACAGAGTTATGCTGTCCGCTTTGCTGGAACTGCTTGGCCGGGCACCGACTCTGGCGCAACTGTTTTACGATAAGATTGAAGAATACATGCTGGAACTGAAATACCTGCCCGTTATCGAAAACGGCGCCAAAAGCATGGACATTTACTTAAATAACAAATCGTCTCCCGAATTAATCAGCCTGATTCAGATCACGATGTCCAACTGGTTAAATCCGGGGAAAAAAGAAATGACCGCATCGGGTATTCATACGATTATGTTTACGGACATTGTGTCTTCAACTCACATGACGCAGAGGCTGGGCGACCGGTTGGCTCAACAGCTGATACACCGACATAACACAATCGTCCGCCAGGCGTTAAACACTTGCGGCGGCGAAGAAATCAAGCAGACCGGCGATGGCATCATGGCGTCATTCATGTGGGCGTCAAACGCGATCGACGCAGCCGTTGCCATTCAAAAGGCCGTCGGCGCTTATAACCGGGAATCCCCGACCGTTCCTTTAGAGGTACGAATCGGTTTAAACGCAGGGGAACCCATTGTGGAAAACAACGACCTGTTCGGCCTGACCGTTCAGATTGCTTCGCGCGTCTGCGGAGAAGCCGGCAAAAACCAGATTTACGTTTCTTCGGTCGTCAAAGAACTGGCCGCCGGCAAAAATTATACTTTCACCCCGCTGGGGGAATTTAATCTGAAAGGAATCGACGCCCCCCAAACGCTTTACGAAGTCATCTGGAACGAAGAAAAACCGAAAAAAACGGCAGCTGAAAAAGAACCGGCAAAACCCGCGGATCCCCCGAAAGAAATAAGTTTTTCGGAAACTCTGCCCGAATTATAGCCTTTTTTTGATTTTCCCCCGAAAATATGATAGACTGAGTAAAAACAGGAAGAATTCCTGAAACATACTGATAAAAGAGGGGAACGATGGCCACGACAGTTCTGAATGCAACGGCGACATCGACAAATGTCAAATCCTGGGAAAAAACGACAACGGACACGTATGCCGACACGATTCGTACGGCGCGTGATATGGGACAGGCACGTTTAAACTATTCGCGTTTAAACATGATAACGACGCTTTCCGAAAACGAATTGGAAGATTGGTTTTCTTTTACGGTGACTTCGCGCGGAAAGCTGCGTTTAACGGCCGTAAATCTGTCCGCCGCGAATGAGGAAAAGGGAAAAGATGAAACGACCGCAACCGACGAATTGGACGCGGCGGCCAATGATTTTGAAAAAGCCATCGAACAGTTTAAAGGGCAAGGATTAAAGGTTGAAGTTTATCAGTATGTCAACAACCGGCAAACGCTGATCGCGACGAACGAAGAAGGAAAAGGAAAGCAGACCGAAGCGTTTGAACAGCTGATGCGCGGGGAATATCAGGTCAAAAAAGGCGGCGGAACATTTTACGTTCACGTAACGACGAAGGACGGCAAACCTGTATCGGAAGATACTTTGTATGCTTTACAGGTACAGTTGGGCGATAAATACGAACATGATTACGTCACACAGGAACAATCCATTGATCATACGCAAATGACCGAAGGGGATATCGCATTGGCGCAGGCGGAAGCCGCCGCAGGATCGGTGATGGCCAGCGGGAACGTTTTGGCGGCACAGGGCGCTTGCGATATTTTGTCTGCCGGATATACGAATTTGGCAACGTTAAGGGCCAGCAAAGACGATAGCGCCGCTTCAAGGATTTTAAGTTTACTGGCTTGATAAACAACGGAAAGCCCTCTGGAAACAGAGGGCTTTCTTTTATTATTCAAATTCGATTTTGACACGTTTACCGTAAAAACGAGCC
>ULQL01025894.1_pt1 | contig 33179 bp, 27 predicted proteins | sample 1954411 | NCBI WGS metagenome assembly ULQL01 (sample SAMEA4835654, study PRJEB28245) | human gut metagenome | biome: gut microbiome; material: fecal sample | place: Denmark | collected 2008 | reverse complement strand
CCAAGAATGAAATCTGACAACGATTTAATCAGTGTTTCCTTAGGTGTAAGGTTTGCGTTTTAAGGAGACATCCGTAGGACGTGCCGTCCCCGGTCACTGAGATCACACCTTATCCAGACCCGCTTCGAGGAGAATTTTTTCGCAGAGCGCGGGGAATGAGATCCCCGCTGCTGCGGCGGCCTTCGGGACGAGGCTCGTCGCCGTCATGCCCGGGATGGAATTGGCTTCCAGAAGATGCGGACGGCCGTCGCGATCCGTCTTGAAGTCGAAGCGGCACGCACCATCACATTCCGCCGTGCGATAGCCGGTCTCTGCGAGACGGCTCATCTCTTCCGCAAGCGCCTCCGGGATCGGAGCCGGGACGAGGTAGTCTGTCGCGCCCTTGGTGTACTTGGAGTGGTAATCATAAGACCCTGAATGCGGACAGATCTGAATGACCGGCAGTGCTTTGCCGTCCAGCACGGAAACGGTGAATTCGTCTCCGGAAAGGAAAGCCTCTGCCAGGATCCTTGGTTCTACCGAGAAGACACGGTCGATCGCCTCTTTCAGATCTTTTTCTTCCTTTACGATCTCGATGCCAATAGTCGAGCCTTCACAGGCGGGCTTGAGGACGACAGGAAGGGTGAAGCTCTTACGAATGTCTTCTTCTATATTCTCCTTCCCATCCTTCAGATAGTAAGCCTTGGAGAAGGCCATGGGGAGACCCGCCTGCTTGAAGAAATGGCTGCTCATGATCTTATCCATGGTGATGGCACTCGAGGTCACGCCGGAGCCCGTGTACGGGATGCGGGCGAGCTCGAGTACGCTCTGGATGGTGCCATCCTCCCCGTACTTGCCATGCAGCGCGATGAATACGGCATCTGCCTTCGCTTCTTTCAGCTGCTCCACCACATGGTGCGGGTCATACTCCATAGAAATGGCCTGATAACCAATGGAGGTCAGGGCTTCTAAAATGGCCTTCCCTGTATTTCTGGAGACTTCCGCCTCTCTGGAGGGTCCTCCCATGAGGACCACGATTCTGCTCTCTTTAGTAATCACTTTTTCAACCCTTTATCCTTCACCAACTGAATGAGCTCTTCCCCTGCGCGGTAAATACTGCCGGCGCCCATGGTGATGATCATATCCCCCGGCTTTACAAAGTCGTAAAGCGCCTGAGACACGCCTTCCACCGTTTCCACATAGTAGATCTCCTTTTCCGGCAGACGCTGATGGACCAGTGAGGGGATCAGATGTCCGTCGACACCTTCGATCGGTGCCTCACTCGCCGCATAGATATCGGTGAAGAAGAGTACATCCGCATCATCGAATGCTTCGGCAAACTCCTGCTGCAGAAGCTGCGTGCGGGAATAGCGGTGCGGCTGGAAGGCGCAGATGATGCGATGATCGCCTGTTTCTCTCGCTGCTTTCAGAGTCGCTTTGATCTCTGTCGGATGGTGTGCATAGTCATCGACCACCCATAGATCATTTTCTCTGGATTTCGTCTCGAAGCGACGCTTCACTCCCACGAAGTGCGACAGCGCCGTCTCGATCGTTTCCATCGGGATGCCGCAGTAGAGCGCTGCGATCACGGCGCCAAGCGCATCACGGATATTATGCGACCCCGGGATCTGAAGCTCGATGGTGCCGAGCGTCTTTCCCTCGTGCACCACATCGAAAAGAAGATGCCTGTTTTCGTATCGCTTGTTCACGGCCCGATAGTCTGCTTTTTCATTGAGGCCATAGGTGATGCAGGTCTTATGGATCTCGGGCAGGATCGCGCAGACGCCTTCGCTGTCTGTGCATACGATGGCGACGCCATCCTCATAGCAGATATGGCTGATAAATTCAGAGAATGCACGGCGGATATTTTCGACGCTGCCATAATGATCCAGATGGTCATCCTCGATATTCGTCACCACCGTCATATAAGGGGAAAATTTCAGGAAAGAGCCGTCGCTTTCGTCCGCTTCCGCGATGACATACTCGCCCTTTCCGAGACAGGAATTTCCTCCGATATAGCTGGCTGCCGCCCCGAGAACGATCGTCGGGTCTTTGCCTGCTTCATAGAAGATCTGTCCCACCATGGCAGAGGTCGTGGATTTCCCATGTGCGCCTGCGACAGCGATGCCTTTGCCCCAGTGGAACATGGCCGCCAGCACGTCGGAGCGATGGAATACGGGAATGCCAAGACGTCTCGCTTCCAGAAGCTCCGGATTTTCTTCGGAGATCGCCGAAGAAATGACGACGCAGTCTGCGCCCTTCACATGAGACGCTTCATGCCCGATATAGATCTCTGCGCCTTTTTTTCGGAAATCGCGCAGAAAGGGAGAGTCTGCCACATCGGAACCGGAAATGCGCTCCCCCTTATCGAGCAGAATGACGGCCAGCGCACGCATGCCCATACCGCCGATCCCTATGAAATGGAATGAATGATACTTCGTGAGGTCCATAATCGTCTTCCTTTATTTAATGAGCGACAGTGCAAGTCTTGCGATATCCTCTCCGGCATGCACTTTTTTCAAAGTGCCGATGGACTTCTCCATCGTCTGAAGATCTTCGGGATGCTCGCGAAGCGCTGTGATATTTTCAATGAATCGGACGCCTGTGACGTCCTTATCCAGAATCATTTTCGCCGCTCCCGCCTCGGAAAAGACGCGGGCATTGTATGTCTGGTGATCCTCTGCCGCATAGGGATACGGGATCAGGATGGCCGGTAGCTCTCTTGCTGCGACCTCCGCCAGACTGATGGCTCCCGCGCGGCAGATGATGAGATCGGCGGCTGCAAGCGCATTCGGCATATGGTACTCATAGCGGATGATGCGGCTCGCAGAGCCAAAATGTCCATCCTCATCGCAGCCGAGTGCGCTCGTGATCTTGTCATACTCCAGCTCACCCGTCACATGGTAAAGGCACAGGTCCTTCGCATCTTTAAAGTGGCGATGCACATCCAGCATGGCGGTATTGATCGTCCTCGCTCCGCGGCTGCCGCCGGTGACCAGTACCATGAAGGTATCCGGCGAAAGCCCGAGCGCCCTGCGGGATGCCTCCCGCTTGGCTTCCATAATGTCGGGACGGATCGGATTTCCTGTATAGATGCATTTCTCCGGATGCGGGAAACGGGGAGCGGCTGCTTCATAGCCCAGCGCGATCTTATCGACCACACGGGAAAGGATCTTATTCGTGATCCCGGGGATCACATTCTGTTCCTGGATCAGCGTCGGTATATGAGACAGCGCTGCCGCCATCAGGATCGGCCCGCATACATAACCGCCCGTCCCGATGACTACATCCGGTGCGAAATCCTTCAGGATCCGGCGCGCCTTGAAGAGGCTGCCTGCCGCATGACACAGGATGCTGATATTTTCCAGCGTCAGCTTCCGCTTCAGACCCGAAGCCGGCAGCGAGGCGAAACGATACCCTTCCTTCGGAATGATACGTGACTCCATCCCATTCGGCGTGCCCACGAAAAGAAATTCTGTTTCTTCCAGTTTTGCTATTTCCTTAGCAATGGTGATGGCCGGGTAAATATGTCCCCCCGTACCGCCGCCAGATAAAATAACCCGTTTCATGAATGCTCCGTTATAATCAGTGAGAAAACAGGGATCAGGGATCAGCCCTGGAGACATCAGATGTCAGATGTCTGGCTTCTGACATATTTTCTGACCCCGACCCATTTACATAAGGCTCTTTACGTTTTTCTTAAAATCCATGCCGCGCTCTTCCATATTCTTATACATATCGAAAGAAGAGCAGGCCGGTGAAAGGATGACGACATCCCCCGGTCTCGAAAGCTTCTGCCCAAGGAGGACGGCCTCTTTCATAGAGGATACGCGGTGGATCGAAGAGACGCCCGCCTCTCTGGCCGCTTTCTCGAAGCGCTCAGCCGCCGCTCCCAAAAGGATGAGCTCTTTCGTATGAGAGCGCACGGTCTGCATAAAATCAGAAAGAGGCGTACCCTTATCATGACCGCCGGCAATCAGAATGACCGGTTTGTCGAAGGCTTCCATGCCTTTGATGGCTGCATCGGTATTCGTAGCCTTGGAATCATTGTAGTAGGAAACGCCATCCAACTTGCGAACAAATTCGATGCGATTCGGAAGAGCAGCAAAGGTCTTCAGTGCCTCTATGATGACAGCCGTGTCGACGCCGCCCTCATGCGCCAGAAAAGCGGCAGCCAGACAGTCCTCGATATTCTGCTTCCCCTTCAGCAAGAGCTCACCTGCAGTGCAGAGAGGGATGGTTTCTCCCCGTCTCTTCAGCACGAGACGGTCACCGGAAAGGCATGCGCCTTCTTCAACTCCGTGCGAGGTGGAGAGCAGGCAGACATGGGTGTGTGCTTCCGCCTGTTTTTTCAACATCGGCGTATACGGATCGTCAGCATTCAGAAGGATGCAGTTCGTTTCGTCCATATTTTCAAAGATCCGTGCCTTGGCTGCCACATAGGCCTCCATGGTGTGGTGACGTTCCAGATGATCGGGCGTAATATTCAGGATGACCGCTGCTTTCGGCCGGAAACGGGTGATGAATTCCAGCTGGAAGCTCGAAACTTCTGCTGCGATCAGACCATTCTCCGGCACCAGCTCTGCTTCTCTGGAAAGGGAGATTCCCAGATTCCCTGCCAGAGCAAAGGGCCTTCCCGAGTGGGAGAGCATGCTGCCAAGAAGCGTCGTGGTCGTGGTCTTCCCGTTTGTCCCCGTGATGGCTAGGATCGGCGCCTTCGTCACGCGATAGGCGAGCTCGACTTCACTCAAAACAGGGATGTGCCTTTTCATCGCCCCTTGGATCACGACATTTTCCGCCGGGATGACAGGGGAAACGACGACGGCATCCATCCCGTCCAAAAGGCTCTCAGACTGCGCGCCGAAGCAGAACTCAGCCCCGAGCCCGATGAGCTCTTCTTTTTCTTTGTTATTCTGTATCTGATCCTTGAGATCAGAGATCACGACATGGGCTCCATGACGGAGAAGTACATGAGCCGCGCCAAGGCCACTGATACCGGCGCCCAGAATAAGTACATTTTTCAAAGCTATACCTCCCATGAATGGTAAAACATGGATAGTCGGCGGGAAGGGATGCGAATGAAAAGCATCGGCTTTCATTCCTGATCTCTATTTCCCGTTCTGCTGCCGGCCGATTTATGGCAGTGCATAGATCGCCAGCATCAGGCTGCCCGCGGCGGCGAAGCCTTCGAAGATCCAGAAGGACCAGACGACACGGACTTCACTCCAGCCGGACAGTTCGAAATGATGGTGCAGCGGACTCATCTTGAAGACACGCTTGCCCGTTGTTTTGAAAGAAATGACCTGAATGATGACAGATAAGGCTTCCAGCACAAAAATAAGGCCGAGGAAGGCGAGCAAGAGCTCCGTCCGGGTCATGACCGAGATCCCGGCGATGGCTCCGCCGAGGGCAAGCGAGCCGGTATCCCCCATGAAGACCTTGGCCGGATGATAATTGAAGAAAAGGAAGCCAATGCAGGCCCCTGCCAGAATGATGATAAAATAACCGAGGTCATGAAACCCTGTCATATAGCAGAAGACCGCATAGGCTGTAAACGCGATGACGCAGCAGCCGGAAGCCAGTCCGTCCAGCCCATCCGTCAGGTTCACCGCATTCGATGCCCCCACAATGACAAGAACGACAAAGGGATAGTATAAAAGTCCGATGGAGATATCCATGTCCGTGAATGGGATCGCGATCGAGTAAGGAAGGTGCAGGGTATCTACGACGCCCCAGCAGAAGAGCACGGCGAGGATCAGCTGCCCCAGCATTTTCTGCTTGGCCGTCAGCCCCAGATTCCTTTTCTTTTCTGCTTTGATGAAATCATCGAGAAATCCTAAAAGCCCATGCCCCAGCGTCAGGAAAAGAAGCCAGAGGACCGATGGATCCAAGAGCCGGTTGAAAAGCACCACCAGCACCATCGCTGTCAGCATGAAGAGACCGCCCATGGTCGGAGTGCCGCTCTTGGCCCGATGAGACTTCGGCCCTTCGGTGCGGATCGACTGGCGCGCCTTCAATTTTTTCAAAAGCGGAATGCCCACCCATCCGCAGATGACGGTGAGTACCGCTGCTTCCAGCAGGTATATACAATAATTACTTTCCATCCTTTGTCAGAACTCCCCTCAAGAGCATTGGTACTTTTTCCATATGCATATAGTGCGAACCCTTCACCAGCACAGCATCTCCGGCCTTCGCCAGAGCCGCCAGCTTCTCTGCCGCTTCTTCACAAGTGTCATAAGTGAAAACGGACATCATGCCGCCCTCTTTGGCGCCCAAAGCCAGATGGCGAGAGAGCGGTCCCACCGTGATGAGACCGTCAAAGCCCATGGCGGCGGCTTTCTTTCCCGTCTCATGGTGCAGCGCCTCTTCCATCTCGCCCAGCTCTCCCATATCGCCCAGCACCAGGTAGTGATGCGAAGCGGGGATCTGCTTCAGCGAGCCGAATGCCATTTCCATGGAGAGCGGATTCGCATTGTACGAGTCATCCATGACGGAGATCCCTGCGATGGTAAGCAGTGTCTGCCGCTGACCGATCGGTTGGAAATCCGCAAACGCTCTCTGAATTTTCCGGCTGTCCACGCCAAGGACACGGGCTGCCGCGATGGCGGCCAGTGCATCGTAGACATTGTGAACGCCTAGAAGATGAAGCTTCACGCGGAATGCTTCATCAAAGGACGTACAGATGAATTGGGTTTGCGAAGCCTCATAACGGGCATCTGTCCCGCGGACGGTATAGCGTCCCGCAAGGCCATAGGAGATCACGCGTCCCTCGAAGCTGTCCCCCATCGCTTTGACGAAAGGGTCATCTCCATTCAGGATCGCCGTGCCATCCTTCGGCAGTGCTTCGATCAGCTCGGCCTTCGCCTTCGCGATATTTTCCTGACTGCCCAGGATCCCGATATGCGATGTGCCGACATTGGTCACGATACCGATGGTCGGGCTGGCGATCGCACAAAGCTCTGCGATCTGTCCGAAACCACGCATCCCCATTTCCACGACGCAGACTTCCGTCTCTTTCGTCATAGAGAGGAGTGTCATGGAAAGGCCGATCTCATTATTGAAATTTTTCTGTGTCGCGCAGACATGAAAACGAGACGACAGGAGCGCCGTCGTCATGTCTTTCGTCGTTGTTTTTCCATTAGAGCCCGTGATGCCGATCACCGGTACATGGAAACGCATACGGTGAAAATGGGCGAGATCTTCCAGTGCCTTCTTCGTATCCTTCACGAGAAACACTGATACATCGGAAGGCACCTCTGCAGCAAAAGAAGCATCCGAAAGGATGACTCCCGAAGCCCCTTCTTCGCACGCCTTTTTCAGAAAAGCATGCCCGTCAAAATTTTCTCCTTTAAGCGCCAGAAACAGATTGCCCGTCTCGATGGTGCGGGTATCGGTACTGACCCCGTCCATGGACGGCTCCCTGCCTCGCTTGAGCAACTTGGCGCCGCAGGCTCTTTCTATTTCTTCTATCGTAAATGAAGCCATGAATTTCACTCCTTCAGTAGTGTCCTCAAAAGCGAGCCGCACCTGACTGCTTCAGCGCTTTCCTCGCTTCTTCCCTATCGTCGAAATGAATGGTCTTGTCTTTCAAGATCTGGTAGTCTTCATGACCCTTGCCGGCGATGAGGACGATATCGTCTCCTTTAGCGAGGGAGATCGCCTTCTGGATAGCGCTTCTTCTGTCGACCACCACTTCCACCTGCAGGAACGGCTTCTCCACCTTCACCTCTTCGACACCGGCTGCCACTTCTTTCACAATGGTCTCCGGGTCTTCCGTGCGGGGATTGTCACTGGTCACGATCGCTACATCCGCATAGCGGGCAGCAATACGGCCCATGATCGGACGCTTCATCTTATCACGGTCGCCGCCGCAGCCGAAAACGACCAGAATGCGGCCCTTCGTGATCTCCTGTGCGGTCGTCAGGATCTTCTCAAGACCATCCGGGGTATGTGCGTAGTCGACCACGACGGTGAAGGACTGGCCCTCATCGATCAGCTCGAAACGCCCCGGCACACTGTGGAATGTCTTCATAGCAGCTGCAATGGTTTCCATGGAAATTCCTTCGGAAAGCGCCGCACCGATCGCCCCCAGTGTGTTATAGATATTGAAACGGCCTGCCAGTCTCGTCTCGAACTGGTAGGTCTTCCCTTCATAGGTCACTTTGAAGGCAGATGACTTGCCGGTGAACCGGCTGTCAAAGGCATACAGATCCGCCGTCTTGTCACTCATGCTGTAGGTGTGAAGATCCGCCACCTTCTGATCGACAACGTCCATCATCACATGGGCATACGGGTCATCCACATTCACCCACGCTGCCTTATTGCCCTTCGTCTGTCCTGCCGAAGACACCTTCTCGAAAAGGATAGCTTTGGCCTTCGCATAGTTGTCCATCGTCTTATGGTAGTCCAGATGATCTTCCGTGAGGTTCGTAAAGACGGCATTATCAAATTCCACGCCTTCGACGCGCCCCATGACGAGCGAATGGGAAGAAACCTCCATGCACACATGGGTGACCTTTTCTTCTGCCATCTGCCAGAGCAGACGCTCCAGATCGATGACATCCGGCGTTGTATTGTGCGTCGGCAGCTCCTTGTCCCCGATCAGGGCATGGATAGTGCCGATGACACCGGTCTTGTAGCCCGCCTGCTCAAGGATATGGCTCACGACATGGGTCGTGGTGGTCTTGCCATTCGTCCCCGTAAGTGCGATCATGCGCATCTTGCGCGACGGATAGTCAAAGAAAAACGGTACCATATCTTCCATCGCTTTTCTGGTATCTGCCACATAGACGACAGTGACCCCTTCCGCTGCCTTCACCTCTTTGGAAGCCACGATGACTTTCGCCCCCAGCTTCACGGCAGAGTCCACGAATTTGTGTCCATCCACATGCGCCCCCTCGAGGCAAAGGAAAAGGCTCCCCTCTTTCACCTGACGCGAGTCCGCTGTCACATCCAAGATCTCAATATCTGTAGCGCCTTCCGTGCGCAGGATTGGCGTTGTTTTCAGTAATTCTACTAATTTTTTCAAAACAGTCACCTCTGGTTTTTTATTTAGGAAGCATAGACACCCCTCCGGATGTCATCCGCGCTTCCTGTCTTCTATGAGTCGTGCTTTTGAAATCATCACGGCATGCGCCATCACCTCCAGCAGAGATGACGCTCGAATGCCACTCATTATATTAGCTTAAATCTATGGCAAGCACAAGGGGCTGTGAAAGATGAAATTTCATTTTCACAGCCCCTTTCTTGTGTAGTTCACTTCTATCTGCTTATTTTTTAACCCCACTGATTCATGGTAAGAAAGGTTCGACAGGTTTGACAAGTATGATGCGGCGCATTTCGTTATCCTGAACGGAGAAAAACGTCGTATGTTAAGGAAACACCATTGCCCGAAATAGGAAACCCGTTGAACCTTTTGAACCCTCAGAACCTTCCGAATCCATTTCTCTATCTTCCTTTGTTCGGGTGCGGTTTGGCGGGATCCGCACTGCCATAGACCGCACGAACAGGCAGGCTCATCTTGAGCTTCTGTTCCGCGATCTGCTGGATGCGTACCGGTGCCTCCAGACGGGACACCTCGAGCTTATCCACCGCATTCTCCTTCGCCATCGTCATGACCTCGCTGCGGATACGCTGCATTCTGTATTCCTCCTGAATATTGATCCCGCTCAGGAAGACCAGCAGCATCACGGGAAAAAGGATCATCAGCGTCCCCAGAATGATGTCATGGAAAAAATAGGAAGAGTCAGACCTCTCGCGCTCGATTCGGCGAGAGGCAGCGACGCTTTCCGGCATCGACGGCATGTAATCCATGACTTGCACTTCCTGTACCATACGATATCTCTCCCATCTTTTTCAGACTCTATATCTCAGGCTGAAGGAAACAGGGCCAGATCCCCGGTCGCTCCCTACACTCTTTCTACAACACGCAGGACCGCACTTCTCGCACGCGGATTCTCCTCGATCTCTTTCGCACTCGGCTTTTGCGCCTTGCCGATGGACTTCACCAGACGATGGTGGTGGCACACACAGACAGGCAGCTCCGGCGGGCAGATGCAGTCCCTTTCCATTTCCTTGAAAGCCTTCTTGATGATGCGGTCTTCCAGTGACTGAAACGTGATGACGCCGACGCGTCCCCCCACTTTCAGGTGGGAAACGCAGGCTTCCATCGTGTCCTTCAGGATCCCCAGCTCGTTATTTACCTCGATGCGGATCGCCTGAAACGTGCGCTTCGCCGGATGCGGGCCATTTCTTCTGGCATGTGCCGGAATGGCCGCCTTGATGACCGAGACCAGATCATCCGTCGTCTCGATGGGCTTCTTCTCGCGGAATTCACAGATAAACTGCGCAATCCGCTTCGCCCATCGCTCTTCCCCATACTCCCAGATGATGCGCGCAAGCTCTTCCTCTTCATACGTATTCACGATCTCATACGCCGTGCGCGGATTTCTCTGATCCATGCGCATATCGAGCTTCCCGTTATTCATATAAGAGAATCCACGGCTGCCGTCATCGAGCTGATGGGATGACACCCCCAGATCGAAGATGAAGCCATCAACCTTGTCGATCGTAAGCGAGGCCAAGATATCATGGATATGAGAAAAATTATCCCGCACAAAGAGATGCCGGCAGGCACAGCCGGAAAGACGATGAGAAGCCGCCTCGATCGCTTCTTCATCCTGATCGACGCCGATCAGAAGCGCATCCGGAGCGAGCTTCTCCGCCATAGCGAAAGAATGTCCGCCGCCCCCTAAGGTGCAGTCGACATAAATGCCATGTGGATCCGTCAGGATCCGGTCGATCATTTCGTGCAAAAGCACGGTGGTGTGTTGAAATTCCATAAATTAGTCCTCGAAAAAAGGTGAAAGGTGAAAGGTGATCCCGTGGGGCATGCCGTCCCTTGATGGGCAATGCTATTAAGTTAAGGAAATCGTTAGCTACGTAACGTCTTGCTTCCCCTTCGGGGGAAGTGCCGAAGGCAATAGGGGCATGCCAGCGGTATAGCGTGCTATGTTGAATAGTCCGATGCTATTGATATCCCAACACTTTCATGCAATACCGCTACGTAGCCCACTCACCCCTTCGGGGAGCTCCCCCGATGGGGAGCCAAGAACGTTCTGCCGCTTAACTTAATAGCATTACCTTGATGGGGGGGATGAAAGCTCTGCTCGAATAGGGCAAGGCGGCATGAAAGACAGATGGAGAAAGCGTGAGTCCCTCGCCGAAAGGGGGCAAAGATTTCTCGCTTCGCTCGAAATGACGATACGGGAATCTGATTATCTACCAGTCACTCCCAAACCTCACAGATCAAAATTCAGCGGAAGGTCGAGAGCATCCGCGATCTCTGCGATATCCTCGCCCTCTTCGTCCTGACGCAGGAGCTCCGGATCCCAGATCTCGATGATGGGTCCCGTCCCCACGATGCAGGCTTCCTTCTTCAGCTTTGCAAATTCACGAAGGTGGGCAGGGATCAGGATACGCCCCTGGCGGTCGCACTCCATCTCCGTCCCGCGGCCAATCAGATGACGCATGATCTTGCGGACATTACGGTTCGTGAAGGGCAGCTTCTGCAGCCGGGCGATCAAGGCATCCCAGCGCTCTTTCGGATAAATATTGAGGCAGGTATCCAGACTTGGAGCCAGCACAAAACGACTTCCCAGCTCTTCCCTGAATTTCGCTGGAAGGATCATGCGCCCCTTAGCGTCTATGGTATGAGAATATTCATTCATAAACATATCCTTCCACCTCCTCCACATTTACCCACATTCTACCACAATCCCCCACCCTGTGACAACGAAAATTTTTCAAACTCATCATTTTCCCGCCTGCTGCCCTTGTATTGATTTTATCGATGTTTTCAGCACCTTCTTTTCGAAATCAAACCACTCCCCGCTATGATTTCTTCCGTTTTTCGAAAAACAGGCAAAATAAAAAATCCCCACTCGGGGGATTTTCCTTTCCTGTATGGAAGTTCAGCGGAAGAAACAAAAGGGTTCCCCACACATCATGACCTCCTTTGCCCTCAAAGAAAACACACACTCTCAGGATGATCGGCATTCTTTTTTCCGATCAACGAAGCAAGATCATTCTCAAACAATGCAATCCATCCGCATACAGGCCGCCACCGATTCTCCGTACTATCAGTGTTTACTGAGGTCGCCGTGGTCCGTCAGACGACTGACGGCTAAATATGGCATGTCATATTTGACATATTTTATTGCTTTTATGCATAGATTTCCTTGCACATTTTGTGTGCATTTCTTTCATAATTCGGAATTTCAACAAAACATTGTAGTTATTTGTAGTTTTCCATCTTGCTTTTTCTAGAATGAAGTTGTACTATATAGTCATGAAGCCGGGCATGCCTGAACATGTTCCCTGACCGGACGGACCTTCCGATTTCCAGAATTCTCCAAGCGCTACGAGATCACAAGGAAGGATCGTTCCAAGGCAGGGCGGATCTGCAGGATGCCCCGGCGTCATCGGATGGGTCAGCCGGAAGCGTACAGCCTGCTGCCGATGCCCATTTTAGGCTGAAAACTGTGAAAACCAAATATCCGGAAACCGACAAGGTTCTTCCGCTTCCCTGCCCCATGCGAGGCCGGGTCCCGACGATAGCACAGGTTCTCCCGCACTTCGGTGCCTATGGACGACCGTCACCGATTCTGGGCTCCGCCTGCCTCGGGTACAGGCGGAGAGCCTTCTCCGGGTGTTTTTTTATGCCATCTCTTTCTACATATGGTGTGTGAGTAACTTATTCACATCATATCTTGATTTTCCGATTTCTTATGGGCCATAAGCCCGCATTTCCATAAGGAGATACGCTATGAATACGAATAACAAAGTGTTGGAACTGACATTTACTGTAGAAGGCAGCCGCAGCATGACGCTCTCGATCCCTTGCCCGAAGGAAGACCTGACGCTCGAGACGGTGAAGGAGAAGGCGGCGCTCATCCTTCCGGTGCTGGAATCCTCTTCCGGCCATGCGGTCACGGCTTTCAAGCAGGCGAAGATCGTCGAAACCAGTGCGACCGTACTGGAATAACGAGGAACGGGACTGTCTGACGTCTGACGTCCCATCCTTCAGTCCTTCTATTTACTACCTATGATTACCATAAAGGAGAACACTATGGCTACCACGTCTAAAACCATCGATATGAAACTTCAGGTCCGTGTAGAGGATGCGTCCTCGGGGACTTCCAAGGTGAAGAATCTGAATTTCAGCAAGATCAAAGTATCGGCCACAGCTGATGAACTGTATGCCGCAGGAAACGCGATCGCATCGCTCCAGTCCCGCCCGCTTTCGGGCCTTCGCACGGTAGCGACCAGCGACCTCGCTGACGCAGGCTAGTCGGGCAAACAAAAAAAGGCGAACCATTTCGGTTCGTCTTTTTTTATTGTCGTATTTTGGATAAAACAGTCTTTCTTCCGTCATCCGCAATTATTTATGCGATGATAGAGTAACAATGCTTTGGCACTGCGATTTCTAGAGAAACTGTTTTTCCGCCGTGCAAGGAAGATTCCTCGGCTTCGCTCGGGATGACGATACGGGGCGGCGCTCGTCCAACATGAGTTTTTATCCAGCTGTGGGAGCCAACCTCCGCCCCTTCGGGGCACCTCCTTCCAGCGGAAGGAGGTGGAATGTCGCATTCCCCCGTATCATCAGCCTTCCTTTTCCACATCCATCCCCTGCAGGACGAGCTGTTTCTCGTCTTTTCTCATATGGAAGAAGCGATAGACGTTGTGCGCGGCGCGCCGATTCATGCCGGGAACCTGAGCGAGCTCTTCTTCGCTCGCTTTTTTCATTTCATCGAGCGAGCGGAAGGCATGCCAGAGGGCGTTCCGGCGGTTCGGGCCGATGCCCTCGATGTGGTCAAGGACGGACTCCGTATTTCTTTTGTTCGTCCATTTCCGGTGATAGGTGATGACGAAGCGGTGGGCTTCGTCACGTATGAACTGGAGAAGCTGGAGAGCGGGCTCATGGTGATCGAGGACAATCGGGATGTCGCTGCCTTCTACGTAGATCTCTTCGATACGCTTGGCGAGCCCGATGACGGGTGCGTTGCAGCCGGCCTCGCGTATCACGGGAATGGCCGCATGCATCTGCCCAAGACCGCCATCAAGGACGATGAGGTCGGGCTCAGGCCAGTCCTTTTCCTTCCCATAGCGGCGACTCATGACTTCTGCCATGGACTTGAAGTCGTCCGCATGCCCCTGCGTGGTCTGCAGTTTGAATTTCCGGTATTCGCTCTTTGCCGGACGACCATGCTCGAAGACGGCCATGGAGCCGGTGGTCTCTGCGCCCTGGTTGTGAGAAATATCGAAGCATTCCATGCGCTCGGGAAGGCGCGGCAGAGAGAGCAGCTCTTTCAGCTTCTGCACGGCGCCCTGCTCGCGGGCGTCCTGATACTCCCACTGCAGCTTCTTGTCGGAGAGATACTTCGCTGCATTTGCCATCGCCATGTCTTTCAGGCGGCGCTTGAAGCCGCGCTCGGGGCGGATGAGCTTCACTTCGCTTCCGCGAAGCTTCGTCAGCCAGAGAGAGAGGAGACCGAACTCTTCCGGCAGGAGCGGCAGGATGATCTCTTTCGGGACGGATGTCGGATTTCCTCCGTAGAAATCGCGAAGGAAGGTAGTGATGATCTCCTCATCCGTCTCGGATGCACTTTCAGGGATACTGAAATTCTCCTTCCCCACCATGCGGCCATAGCGGATATAGAAGATCTCCAGTCCGGTGTGACTGCCGTCGCGTGCCATGCCGAGCACGTCGAAGTCCCCTTCCGCAGATACGATGTGCTGGCGCTGCTGCACGCTCTGGATGGCGCGGATGTGGTCGCGCAGCTTGGCGGCTTTTTCGAAATCCATCGCTTCCGACGCCTCCATCATCTGCTGCGTAAGCTCCTTTTCCAGCGAGGTGCTCTTCCCTTCGAGCAGGTCGCAGATGGTCTTCACATCACGGTCATAGTCGATGTGATCGACATGGCCGCCGCAGGGCGCACTGCAGAGGTGCATGTGGTACTGCAGACAGGGACGGGATACCTTCATGGAGCGGCAGGTGCGGATGGGATAGTAGTGGCGAAGGAGGGACAGCGTCTGACGCAGGCTTCCCACGTCGGTGAAGGGGCCGAAATACTTTGCCCCATCATCGCGGCGGATGTTCCTCGTGACGAAGATGCGCGGCCACTCATCATTCACCGTGATCTTCACATAAGGGTAGGACTTGTCATCACGCAGGGAGATATTGTACTTCGGGTGCAGTTCTTTGATGAGATTGCACTCGAGGATCAGCGCCTCCATCTCCGTCCCGGTCATCGTGATGTCGAGATCGTCCGCATGACGGATCATCGCAGTGACTTTCGGGGAACGGTTCTTATCCTCTCGTACATAGGAGCGGACACGGTTCTTCAGGTTCTTCGCCTTGCCGACGTAGATGATCCGCCCGTCTTTGTCTTTCCAACGGTACACCCCGGGCGAGTCAGGAAGGGCTTCTACCTTGGCTTTGATTTTTTCATTGACATCGATCATAAAAGACTCCTGAGAAAAAGAATAAGGGATTAGTGGTTCAGAGGGTTCAACGGGTTCAACGGGGGTGGTGCGGCGCATCATCATAGGGAAGCGCCGCGGAGTTTTAGAATATATGATATTCACGAAAGATGAAAAACCTATGAACCTTTTGAACCTATGAGGATTCCTATAAAGGGAAGATGGTTATTTTCTGCTTTCAAACTTTTTGGGGTATCCCTTTCCCGTATCGTCTCGTCATCGAAAGCGCTTCCGATGATTCTTTCTTGCACTGCGGTCAGTATCACATAGGCACTGATACGGAAATGACGTCTCGGTACTGCGTATTTCTCCTTTCTCACATCCTTCGTTTATCGGCCTGCAAGAAAGATTTCTCGCTTCGCTCGAAATGACGATACGGGGCTGATGTCTTCTAGTCTCCTAGTCTAATCCCTAGTCCCTAATCCCCAGCCACTAGCCCCTAGTCACTTCAACCCCATAAACTTTTTCGTCCGTTCGATGACCGGGCCGAGGTACTGCCCGGTGTAGGACGCTTCCACTTTCGCGACTTCTTCCGGCGTGCCGGTGGCTACGATCTCGCCGCCCTTGTCGCCGCCTTCGGGGCCTAGGTCGATGATGTAGTCGGCGGTCTTGACGACGTCAAGATTGTGCTCGATGACGACGACAGTATTTCCCTGATCCACCAGCTTCTCGAGGACGATCAAAAGCTTTCGGATGTCTTCGCTGTGAAGGCCGGTGGTCGGTTCATCGAGGATGTATAGGGTATCTCCGGTGCCGCGGCGCATGAGCTCGGTCGCCAGTTTCACTCGCTGGGCTTCGCCGCCGGACATGGTGGTGGCCGGCTGTCCCAGATGGATGTAGCCGAGGCCGACCTCCTGCAGGGTCTTCAATTTCCGCAGGATCTTGTCGTGGTTTTCAAAGAAAGGCACGGCTTCATCAATGGTCATATTCAGCACATCGGAGATGTTCTTGCCCTTGTAGCGGACTTCGAGCGTCTCTCGGTTGTACCTGGCGCCGTGGCAGACTTCACAGGGGACGTAAACGTCTGAAAGGAACTGCATCTCGATCTTGATGATGCCGTCACCGTGGCAGGCTTCACAGCGTCCGCCTTTCATATTGAAGCTGAAACGCCCCGGTTTGTAGCCGCGCATCTTGGCTTCGGAGGTCTGGCTGAAAAGCTCGCGGATGTCATTGAAAACGCCGGTATAGGTGGCCGGATTCGAGCGCGGCGTGCGCCCGATCGGCTGCTGGTCGATATCGATGATCTTATCCACATACTCTGCGCCGTCCATGGAGTCAAAAGCCCCTGCCCGGTAGGATGTATGGTTCTTGATATTCGACAGTCCCTGATAGAGGATCTCATTCACGAGCGTACTCTTGCCCGAGCCGGACTCCCCGGTGACGACGGTGAAGGCACCGAGCGGGATGGTCACATCGATGTGCTTCAGATTGTGTTCGTGAGCGCCATGGATGGTGAGCGAGAGTCCATTTCCTTTTCTCCTCTTTTTCGGCAGCGGGATGTATTTCTCACCGCGCAGGTACTGCCCCGTGATAGAGTCCTTCACCTTCATCACGTCCTCAGGCGTACCCTCCGCGACGACGAAGCCGCCATTTTCTCCTGCGCCGGGGCCGATATCCACGACCCAGTCTGCGGTGCGGATGGTATCCTCATCATGCTCGACGACGATGAGCGTATTTCCCAGATCCCGCATTCCCTTCAGTGTCGCAAGGAGCTTGTCATTGTCACGCTGATGCAGACCGATGGACGGTTCATCCAGGATATAGAGGACACCGACCAGTCCGGAGCCGATTTGCGTCGCCAGACGGATGCGCTGGGCTTCGCCGCCGGAGAGCGTCGAAGCTCCGCGGGAGAGTGTCAGGTAGTCGAGCCCGACATTCACGAGGAAGGAGAGACGGCTCTTCACCTCACGCAGGATCTGGTCTGCGATGATCTTTTCCTTCTCGGAAAGCGTGACATGGTCCATGAAGTCCAGAAGGTCGATGACAGCCATGGAGGAGATCTCTGCGATATTCTTCCCACCGACGCGGAAAGCGAGGCTCTCGGGCTTCAGGCGCGCCCCATGGCAGACGGGGCAAGGCTTTTCGATGAGGTAATTCGAGAGCGTTTCCTTCATCTTCTCTGTCCACGCCTCTTCATAGCGCCGCTTCGTCATCGGGACGATGCCTTCGAAGGGACGCTCATAGGTCTTTGTGATGCCTTCGGGGCTTGTGTACTGGAAGGAGAGAAGCGCTGTGCCGCCATTTTCAAACTCCACCTTCGCCTGATCCGGCAGGTCATCATAGCATGCATCCATGGTGAGTCCATAGGATTTCAGGAAGGCATCGAGCAGCTTGTAGAGCCATGTTTCCTTATTATAAGGAAATGGCTGGATCGCGCCCAGACGGAAGGGCATCGTGTGATCCGGCAGGATGCGATGGAAATCCGCCTCCAGTGAAGCGCCGAGGCCCATGCAGGCGGGGCAGGCGCCGAAAGGATTATTGAAGGAGAAAATGCGCGGCTCCGGCTTTGGCAGGGAAATGCCGCAGTCCGGGCAGGAGAAGTGGGTGGAAAAGACCATGTCCTTTCCGCCGATGATGCTTCCCACCATCATGCCATCCCCCAGCTTCAGCGCAGCCTCCACCGAGTCTGTCAGGCGGCGCACGATGCCCTCCTTCACGATGATGCGGTCCACCACCACCTCGATGGTATGCTTCTTATTTTTCGCGAGCTCGATGTCATCGGAAAGGGAGAGGACGTCCCCATCCACGCGGACGCGGACATACCCCTCCTTGCGGAGCTCTTCCAAGAGCTTTTTATGCGTCCCCTTCTTCGCGACAGCGACCGGCCCAAGGAGCATGAGCTTCGTCCGCTCGGGGAGCGAAAGGAGCGCATCGACGATCTGGTCCACTGTCTGCCGCCGGATCGGCTTGCCGCAGTGCGGGCAGAAGGCACGGCTCGCATGTGCATACAGCATACGAAGGTAGTCATGGATCTCCGTCACTGTGCCGACCGTCGAGCGCGGGTTATGGCTGGTGGATTTCTGATCGATGGAGATCGCCGGCGAGAGCCCTGCGATCTTATCCACGTCCGGCTTATTCATCTGCCCTAAGAACTGCCGCGCATAGGCAGACAGGGACTCGACATATTTTCGCTGCCCTTCCGCATAGATGGTATCAAAAGCCAGCGACGATTTCCCCGAGCCGGACAGCCCGGTGAAAACGATGAGTTTATTTCGCGGCAGCGTCAGATCGATATTCTTCAGATTGTTCTGACGCGCGCCCTTTATGATAATTCCTTTTTCCATGGATGTCCTTTCGAAATTGGTTGATAGGGAAATGTAAAATGACGATGCGGGATATCGTGTACACTCTCCCTCCGCCCCTTCCAAGGGAAGGAGGGAGAATGCCGCCTCACAGAACGAGAATGCCGCTCTCCCGCATTCGTCATTTCGAGCGAAAGCGAGAAATCTTTTTCGTTCGCGGGAAGGCAAAGGCTGTGAGAGGAGCGGGCAATGGGAAACACCCTGTTCCCGGAAAATCTGGATCACGGTGTTTCATGCAAACCGTTCCACGCAGGAAAAGGAACACGGCAAACGAAAAAGATCCCTCGGCTGCGCTCGGGATGACAATACGAGAATACCGCTCTCCCGCACGACTTTCATCCCTCTGCGATGCCAACCTCCGCCCCTTCGGGGCACCTCCTTCCAAGGGAAGGAGGGAGAATGCCGCTCCCCCGCATTCGTCGCTCATACCCGTTTCTTCATCGGCTTATAGATGCGTTTCTTCGCCGCAGCCTGACGCTTAAGCGCTTCTTCCGCGCGGGAACCGTAGCGATCGGTCCAGAGCTGGCGCAGCTTGGCGAGCTGGTCGCGGTAGCGGGCGGCGGCTTCGAATTCCAAATCCTTCGCCGCCTGTTTCATGAGTTTCTCGCAGTCCTTCATACGGGCGTAGATCTCCTCATCAGAAAGCTCGCCCTCTTTATTCTTGCCGCCATAGGCAGCCGGCTTCTCTTCGATCTTCGTAAGATCAATAAGATCTTTGACCCGCTTTTGGACAGTGTGGGGGATGATGTGATGCTCCTCATTATATGCCTGCTGGATGGTGCGGCGGCGATTCGTCTCATCGATGGCATACTTCATCGACTTCGTGATGCGGTCCGCATACATGATGACATGCCCGTGCTCATTTCTGGCTGCACGGCCGATGACCTGGATCATCGAAGTTTCCGAGCGCAGGAAGCCCTCCTTATCCGCATCGAGGATAGCCACGAGCGAGACCTCCGGCATATCGAGACCCTCACGCAAAAGATTGATGCCGACCAGCACATCGAAAACGCCCGCACGCAGGTCACGGATGATCTCCGCGCGCTCGATGGTCGCGACGTCAGAGTGCAGATAGCGTACCTTCACGCCCGCTTCCGTCAGGAAATCGGTGAGATCCTCCGCCATTTTCTTCGTGAGTGTCGTGATGAGGACGCGCTCGTGAACCTCCTCACGCTTATGGATCTCCCCGAGCAGGTCATCCATCTGTCCTTCGATGGGACGCACCTCGATGGAAGGATCCAAGAGCCCCGTCGGGCGGATGATCTGCTCCGCCAGATTCGTCTGGACGCCCATTTCATACGGTCCCGGCGTCGCCGACACATAGATGATCTGATTGATCCGTTCGGTGAATTCGTCAAAAGTCAGCGGACGGTTATCCAGTGCAGACGGCAGGCGGAAGCCATAGTCGACGAGCGTACTTTTTCTCGACTGGTCGCCATTGTACATCGCACGCAGCTGCGGTACCGTCACATGCGACTCATCGATCATGATGAGGAAATCTTCAGGGAAGTAGTCCAGGAGCGTAAATGGCGGCTCGCCGGGCTTCCTGTCCGACATATGGCGGGAATAATTCTCGATGCCGGAGCAGTATCCGACCTCCTGCATCATTTCCAGATCATAATTCGTCCGCTGCTCCAGACGCTGCGCCTCCAAGAGCTTATCCTGATCCCGGAGCTCTTTGAGCCGTCCATCCAGCTCCTTCTCTATGGACGTGACGGCACGGCGGAGCTTATCCGAACTGGTGACATAGTGCGATGCAGGGAAGATGCCGATGTGATTTCTCTCAGCGACCGTCTCCCCTGTCAGAACATCGAACTCCGTCAGGGAGTCGATCTCATCACCGAACATTTCGATCCTGACAGCGACATTGTTTTCCGATGCAGGAAATACATCGATCGTATCTCCCCGCACACGGAAGGTATCTCGCGTGAAATTCATGTCATTCCGCATGTACTGCATACTGACGAGCTTCTCCAAGATCTTGTCACGCTCGATTTCCTCGCCCGGCCGGAGCGAGAGCCCCATGGAGCTGTAGTCCTCCGGATCGCCCAAGCCGTAAATACAGGATACCGATGCCACGATGATGACATCCCGCCGCTCGAAAAGCGCCATCGTCGCAGAGTGACGCAGGCGGTCGATCTCCTCATTGCGTGACGAATCCTTCTCGATGTAGGTATCCGTCTGCGGCACATAGGACTCCGGCTGGTAGTAATCGTAGTAGGAAACGAAGTAGTACACCGCATTGTCAGGGAAGAAATCCTTGAATTCACTCGCCGTCTGTGCAGCCAGCGTCTTATTCGGAGAAATGATGAGCGTCGGGCGCTGCACCTCTTCGATGACCTTCGCCATCGTGAAGGTCTTCCCCGTCCCCGTCGCACCGAGCAGCACCTGCGCCCATTCGCCATTCCTGAGTCCGCTCACCAAAGACTTCACCGCCTTCGGCTGATCCCCCATCGGCTGGAACGGCGCTTTCAGCGTGAAAGGCACTGCCGGCTCTGTATATTCTCTTTTGATCCGCGAATGATCCATACCCTCGCCTCCGTTTGCTTTTATCGATATTTATCTATGTATTATAGCATAGATGGGAAGGGGTGACTAGGGAAAACGCTCCTCTCCCATGACTTTCATCCCACTGCGATACCAACCTCCGCCCCTTTGGGGCACCTCCTTCCATGGGAAGGAGGGAGAATGCCGCTTCACGGACTCCTCATGAAGAAGGCTTTCGATACGAGAATACCGCTTCCCCGCATTCATCATTTCGAGCGAAAGCGAGAAATCTTTTTCGTTCGTGGGAAGGCAAAGGATGTGAGAGGAACGGCAAGCGAGAAGCACCGTACTCCCTGCGCCCCCCCCAAAACGGTGTTTCATGCAGACCGTTCCACACAGGAAAAGGAACGCGGCAAACGAAAAAGATCCCTCGGCTGCGCTCGGGATGACGATACGAGAATACCGCTCCCCGCACGATTTTCATCCCGCTGCGATGCCAACCTCCGCCCCTTCGGGGCACCTCCTTCCATGGGAAGGAGGGAGAATGCCGCTTCACAGACTCCCCATGAAAAAGACTTACGATACGAGTATGCCGCTCCCCCCTATCGTCATTTCGAGCACGGAGCAGTAAAGCCTCCGCGTCGGATAGCACCGTCTCCCGTATCGTCATTTCGAGCGAAAGCGAGAAATCTTTTTCGTTCGCGGTCAAGAAAGGATGTGAGAGGAGCGGGCAATGGGAAACCCTCTGCTCCCTGCGCCCCGAAAAAACGCTGTTTCATGCAGGCCGTTTCATGCAGGAAAATGAAGGAAAAAAGCATCTCAAACAGGCGATAAGACAAAGAAAAAGCCCCGCCTTTCGGCGGAGCTTTTTCATCGGCAATATTGTCCCAGAGCCTCGATGACATGATCGATCTCTATCGGTTTCGTCAGGTGAGCATTCATACCGGCTTCCATGCATTTTTTCGCATCTTCATCGAAGGCATTCGCCGTCATGGCGATGATGGGGATGGTTTTCGCATCCGCTCTCGCAAAGCTGCGAATGGCCCTTGTCGCGGTCATGCCGTCCATGACAGGCATCATGATATCCATGAGGATAGCATCGAAGGTACCCGGGATCTTATTTTTGAAAAGATCCACAGCCTGTTTGCCATCGCCAACGACGGTGACGCGCGCCCCCTTATCGGTGAGGAGCATCTGTGCGATCTCTGCATTCAGCTCATTATCCTCGACCAGCATGAGGTGCAGACCTGCGATATCCACATGTCCCTTTTTCTCCGGCTTCTCTTCCTCAGCGGGCGCGATCTCGCTGGGGATCGTGATGACGAAGGTCGAGCCCTTCCCCTCTTCACTGGTGATAGAGATGGTTCCACCCATCGCATCGATGAGTCTCTTCACGATGGCCATACCGAGGCCCGTCCCCTGATATACACTGCGGGCATCCTGTCTTTCCTGGGTGAAAGGATCGAAAATATGAGCCAAAAACTCCGGGCTCATGCCGATACCGGTATCCGAAGCGGTCCATCGATAGGTGCAGCGATTCCCGCTCGTCCCCAGAAACTCCACCTTTGTCAGGATGCGGCCGCCCTTTTTATTGTACTTGATGCAGTTTCCTAAAATATTAAGAATGATCTGCCTAAGATGCAGGGGACTGCCGTACACGAAGGGTACAGGGAACGAGTAATCCTTCACTTCATCGATCCACTCGATCCCTGCTTCCGACACACGGTCAGAGAGGATGCTGCGGATGTCATCTCTCTGCTCTGAGAGAGAGATACGCTCGCGGGAGAGGGTGACGCCGCCGGCTTCCAGCTTGCTCATCTGCAGGATGTCATTGATGAGGGAGAGCAGATGCTTTGCTGCCGCTTGCATCTTTTTCTGGTTTTCAAAGACCAGCTCCTTTTCCTTAAATAGCTTGCTATTCGCGTCAGATGATTCCTCGCTCTGTATAAAAATCCAAGAATGAAATCTGACAACGATTTAATCAGTGTTTCCCTAGAATGTTTTTCTTGCGAGCGGATTTGCCGCTTCCCCATAGAAATGCTCTGACATATCCACGAAAACATCGGAAAGGAGCGCATCGAAGACGTCATCACTCATCTTGCTTCCGACAACAGAGAACGCATACTCCCCTTCCGTCCAGAACGCAGCGAGTGATCCATCCATCGTCTTCGCTGTCATGACCTCCGTCGCACCGATCATGCGCGATTTCCAGCGACCGGTATAGACTCCGCTGATATTTTTTCCTGCCTCTTCTCCCACCAACCTTGCCGTGCGGACAGAGAGCGTGCTGCCATCATCCATCCGATAACGGATATCTGAGAGCTTGCCGCCGATGGCGATATAGTCCGTCAGATGGCACTGACCGGCAAGCAGCGTTCCTTTCGGAAGGAAGAGAGGACGGCTGTCCGTAGCTTCTGCGAGCGCATGGTACGTCTTGTATTCCACCAGAGGATTCGGCATCCCGATCGGCGGCATCTCCGCACGGCTCGCAAAAGCAGGGATCACCAAAGCCGTCGCAGCGGCCATCAGTGCATATTTCCATTTTTTCATCATCTATCATCCTTTCCACAGCAGTCATCCTGTTTTGAAGATGCGGGTATTATAGCATGAAATTGACCATAGGTCAAATGCATACGGAAAGGTTCCTCTCCGGGACGATAAGTCTCGCTGTCATCCCCCTTTGCAAAGCCTTAAACACCTGTACATCTTGCAGCCTATATGCCCGTCCTTCCTTATAGCTTTATCACAGCCAGGAAGCTCGCTGAGCAATCAGGATGCACACTTTACAAAGCAAAAAATGACCTGACGAGCTCCTGCGTATAGGGGTGCTGCGGATGATGCAGCACATCTTCTGCCGCCCCGATCTCCACCAGCCTCCCTGCCGATAGGATGCCCACGCGGCGTGCCATCGCGGCAAGGACATCGAGGTCATGAGAAATGAAGAGATAGGCGATCTTCTGCTCCTCCTGAAGCTCTTGCAAGAGGGTCAGGATCTCCGCCTGCACCGACACATCCAGCATCGAAGTCGGCTCATCCAAGATGAGGACCTCCGGTGAGATGAGGAGCAAACGAGCAAGCGCCACACGCTGGAGCTCCCCGCCGGAAAGCTCAGCCGGATAGCGCAAGAGCAGCTCGCGTCGAAGCTGAAGACGCGAAAGCATCTCTTGCATACGCTCCTCAAAGCGATCCATCTTCCCATATAGGCGTGAGGGCTCTTCGATACTCTCACGGATCGTCATACGCGGATGAAGCGCAGCCGCAGGATTTTGAAATATCATCTGCATCGTGCGGCGTACCGCGAGCATCTCCTTCCCGGAAAGGCCGCCAAGCTCCGCCCCGTGATAGAGCACGATTCCTCCATCTGGCACGAGAAGCTGCATCAGGATACGGATGAGCGTCGTCTTCCCCGCACCGCTCGTCCCCGCGATCCCCAGCGTCTCTCCTTTTGAAAGCGTGAAGGAAATATCCTTCAGCACCTCCTTCTTCACTTTCCGTATATATCCAGTCGTGAAGGATTTCGAAATATGCTGTACATCTAAGAGCATGGGCGCTCCTTTCTAAAAAGATGAATGAACGGTGATGCTTTCTCCACATTTTACAAAATGTCCCTCTCCCACTTTCCTCATCGTCTGCCTCTTCTCACAACTTTTTCCGCAGAATGCACATCGACTCCGAAAAATGCAGCCGCCGGTGAGACGGGAAAGATCCGGTGGATTTCCGGAGATGGGATGAAGGCCGCGAGAAGGCGCCGCGGCGAGAAGTCCCCGCGTATAAGGGTGGTATGGATTCTTGAAAATATCCTCTGTGCTCCCCTGCTCGAGGACTTCCCCGGCGTAGAGCACCACCACACGATCGGCGAGACATTCTGCCAGTGCGAGGTCGTGAGTGATGAGCAGCATCCCCCTTCCTGCCATCTTGATCTGAAGAAACATATCTGCCACCTGTTTCCTTACAAGCGGATCCAGGCCCTTCGTCGGTTCATCTGCGATGAGCCACTCCGGGGAAGGCAAGGTCATCATCGCCGCCATGACGCGCTGCGCCATACCCCCTGAAAGCTGGTGCGGATAGGACGCACACACACGGATAGGATCCCCAAGACCGTACTTTTCCATCTGCGCAAGAGCGCTCTCCCTGCTCTTCTCTTCCCGCCAGCCCAGCCGCTTCCGCAAGACTTCTGTCACCTGCCGTCCGACACGCATCAGCGGATCCATGGCAGAGATCGGATCCTGCGCGATCCAGCCGATGCGATCGCCTCGGATCTCATTCATTTCTTTCTCGGAAAACCGGAGAAGATCATTTCCATCATAAAAAATGCTTCCTGTCATTCGTGCATTTTCCGGAAGAAGACGCATGATTGCCGTGCCCAAGATCGATTTCCCGCTCCCCGACTCGCCAACCAGCGCAGTGATTTTTCCCCCGTGAAAGAGAAGATTTACGTCACGAAGCACGCGGACAGCGCCCATCGGCGAAAGGAAAGTGACAGAAAGTTGCTTGACTTCGATATCCATAGAAAAGGCTCCTTTCAGGTAAGGGAAGTGTTACAGATTCTAAAGGTGCTGTGGAGAAGGGCTGCCCCCGCTAATGCGGTACAGTGAAAGGGCAGCCTATTCTTAGCTTCCCATCGGGGGCGCGCCTTGAAAGAAGCTATGCTCCGATGAAGCTCTCCGTCATTTCCTTAAGAACATTGCCCGCACAGGCGGACATGCAAAACCCATCCCTTTCCCCTCTTATCTCCTTATTCGTTCTCTCATCGCATCTCCCAGAAGATTGATAGAAAGGCAAAAGAGAGTGATGCCTGTACCGGGAGCGATCATCATCAGCGGGTATGAGCGGAAATAAGTCCTCGCATCAGAAATCATGACGCCCCAATCCGCCGTCGGAGGAGAAACACCCAGTCCCAAGTAGGACAGCGCAGAAGCCGAGAGCAGCGAAGTCCCGATGCGGAGCGTCAAGAGCACGATGACGACAGGAAGCACATTCGGAAGTACATATTTCCTTACGATGTACCCATGGGATGCCCCCAAGCTTTTGATGCTTTCCATGTAGAGCTCTCCACGAATACGTATGACCTCACTCCTCACGATACGCGAAAAACCCGCCCACGACGTCAGAGTCAATGCGATGATGAGGCGGAAATTGTTCTCCGGGAGGATCGCCGCGATCGCAATCATAAGACTCATCCCAGGAAGTCCCTGAAATACTGCCACAAGACACTGGATCCCCCGATCCACCCAGCCGCCAAAGTAACCGGATAGGATCCCCAGCATAAGGCCAAGGACCATGGTACAAAACGCCGCCACAAAGGCAAAAGCCACTGACGTCCGCGCCCCATAGATGGTACGGGAAAGAATATCACGCCCCAGCGCATCCGTCCCCAGCCAGTGTGAGGATGACATGCCTTCCAGGATTTCCTCCGTAGACACCGCGGTGGGATCATAGGGCGCGATCCATGGGGCAAAAAGCGCGAGGAATACGATCCCCATCGCCAGAAAAAGCGCCATTCCATAGATCCAGTGAAGCTCCTTCTTCATCAGCCCTCCCTCTCTTTCGGGCTCAGCAAATAGTAGCTGAGATCAACCAGATAATTAAATACGATGAAAACGGTCCCACTGACCAGCACATAGCCCTGAATCACCGGATAATCCCGTCCCCAGATAGCCGAGAGTACATAGCTTCCAAGACCGGGTATGGAAAAAAGATTCTCTATAATGACCGAGCCGCCCAGGATCGAGGCAAAAAACGTGCCCAGCATGGTAATGACCGGCATCAGCGAATTGGGCAGGACATGATAGATCTCTATATACGAAGCGGAGAGCCCCTTCGCCCGCTCTGTCAGAAGAAAGGGCTTCTCCATCACCGAAAGGACCGACGTCTGCTCCAGACGCAGCACCGCAGCCGCTGTCCCTGCTGCCAGCACAAAGGAGGGCAATATCATGTGGAGCGCATCGCCATATCCGGAGGAAGGCAGGAGCTGCCATTCTTCCGAAAAGATCAGCATCATCATGATCCCCAGCCAGAAAGACGGCATAGAGATAAAGAAGAGCGCCACGATCTCAAGTCCGATCTCTGCCGCATGACCTTTCCTGCGCGCCGCCCATATGCCCGCAGGGATGCCGAGCAGGATCACCCATCCCATCGCCCAGAGAGCCAAGTGGAGGGTTACGGGAAATCTTCGCATGAGCTCGGACAGCACAGGTCTATGTGTCAGATACGATACACCCAGATCTCCCACTGCCGCATGCGTGAGCCAGCTCCCATACTGCATCCAAAAAGGCTGATCCAACCCCATGCTCTCCCGCATCGCAAGCAGCTCCGACTCCGTCGGTTCTGCTGTACCATCCATGATCAATACCGCCATCGCCGGATCTCCGGGCGCAAGCACGCCCAGAAGGAACGCCAGGATCGTGAGTCCGATGAGAAAAGGGATCAGGAGAAAAATGCGCCGAAGCGCATAGATCAGAAAAGATTTCATGAGATGTGCCTCCTTTCGTGAATCACTGACACGAGGGCCATTCCACGCGCAGAAGGACGGATACATCCGTCAAGACGCCATACAAAGAAATTTCATAGAAGGAAAGCGTCGACCTGTCGACTATACTTTTTCCTACTCCTTCCACGCCACCTTGTCCAGCGTAATGCCATAGATCGCCGCATGATAGCCTGTGATTTTTTTCGAACAGACAGCGAGATTCTCATCTTCCAAGAGCGGGATGACCGCCGGATGGAGGAGAAGCTCTTCCCGGATCTCATCGTAGAGCAGCTTTCGATCTTCGATCTCATAGGTATGAGTAAGCGCATCAAAGGCTGCATCTATTTTCGGATTGGCATAGCAGAAATGGCTGGCAAGATTCGTCGCACCTTCGCTATGAAAGAATTCTCTCAAAAGCGAAGTCGGATCAAGATTTCCGAGCCCCCTCGTCCCGATGGCGAGATCGTAATCCCCTTCCTTCATCATTTTCCTTGACGTCAGGCCATCCACCATCACGATCTTGACATCCAGCCCGAGATCCTTCAGCTCAGCCTGCAGAAATTCTGAAATGACCTTGTAAGGGTAGCGCTCGGCACCATACTGCGGGAGGAGAAATTTCACCTCACATCGGGCATCCCCCAGCACTTCTCGCGCAAGTGCCTTCGCCTCAGCAGGATCATAGATCGGCGGCTCCGGCCGCGAAAAAGGATTCGTACTATTTAAGAAACTCCTCGTCGGCGTACCAAATCCCGCAAAATAATACTTCACGATCTTTTCCCTATCGATAGCCAGATCGAGCGCCCTTCGCATGCGTTCATCGGAGAAAGGGAAACGGCCGCCATTGACAGAAAGATAGTGGGAAATCGTCGAGTGCGCACTGTCTACCGAGAAATCCTCCGTTCGCATGAGTTCCCTCACCATCATCGGTGTCAGTCCGCCCAGATCTAAGACCCCCTGCACCTCTCCCGAACGCATCGCCGAATATCGCGCCTCCGCCGAAGTGATCACGCGGATACGGATCCGCTTCGCCTTTGCTTTTTCGCCATGGTATCCATCAAAGCGCGAAAGGAGCGTATAGTCGTCCGCCTTCCTGTCAATGATCTGAAAAGGCCCCGTGCCCGCTGCGATTTTCGTGAAATCCCCCGTTTCTCGATCAAAAGAAGCCGGACTGAACATAGCGCTCCCCCAGCCCGCCATGCGATAGATCAGCATGGGGACAGGCCGCTCGAAATACAGATGGAGCGTGTAGTCATCGTCCGCCTCATAACGGACAAGCCCCGGGTAAATGCGCGAGACCAGATAACCATAGAAGGAAGATGGCTTATACCCCATGTGCGTCACGCGGTAGAAATTCTCTCGCGCCGCATGTGCATCGAAGGAAACCCCGTCATGGAACTTCACCCCCTTCTTCAGATGAAAAATCCACTCCGTCTTCTCCGCATTCGACTCCCAAGACTCGGCGAGCATCGGCATGACTTTCCCCTCATCAGAAATCCCGACCAGCGACTCCCAAGTCTTTAGGATCACGGTGGAGTAGTAGGGATCCTTCTCCCCCGGCGAAAGATCCCGCCCCGCCGCGAGTACGATCTCTTTCTCCTCTCCCGTCTTCGGCGCGTCCCCGCAGCCCGCGAAAGCGAGCGGGAATAGCAGGAGGAAAAAGAGAGATAGATAGCGAAAGAAAATACGCATAGGGATTCACCTCTTTTCTTGTGGAAACACTTTTGGACAATAGGGGAATAGGCGGCCGCAAGGCCGCCTATTATTGATTGTTATTGATTGTACATATCAACTTGGCAATAGCTTAGAAACTCATCGAAGCAGACAGCATCCAGGTTCTTGGCATGGAAAGGCCGAATGTGGTAGAGCTGCCGCGGCCCATCCAGTAATCCTTGTTCAGTGCATTGTAGCACATAGCTTTGAAGGTCACAGGAACATCAGCGATCGAGGTCTTGTAGTCAAAGCCTAGATCGAGAACTGTGTAAGCAGGGATGCGGGTCGATTTGGTCGGAGAAGCCGAGTTATCGATATGTGCGTCACCTACCCAAGTCAGACGACCAATGATACTCCACTTGTCATTTGGCTCATAAACGGCACCAACAACCGTACTCCATTTGGATGCACCATTGATGTACCATCCATCATAAGTACCTTTGGCAGTCTTTTCTCTCTTGCCATTCATATAGAGCAGACCACCGGTTACCGTCCACTTATCTGCCGGTTTACCATTGATTGTCCATTCCCAACCTTTGTAGTTATCCTTGCCGTCCGCTGCGCGGTGATACATTCCATTTCCGAGGTCTGTATCAATAATGCTCTGCGTTTCAATATCAAAGTAAGCCAGTGTCGTTACCAGATTCTTAAATTTGTATTTCACGCCCACTTCTCGCTGTTTACTGGTAGAAGGATCCAGTGTATCGCCATTATTATCATACTTAGGGTCATTTACTACAGCGCCACGAGAGAAACTTTCAGTCTGGCTGGCATAAATGGCAATATTTTCATTGGGCTTATAGGTGATACCATAAGTTGGCAACCAATTATCGTTCTGGAACTTTTCACCTTTCTGGACATTCGTGAAATTTTCATGCTTATGGGAAGCCGCTAAAAGAACATCCCACTTACCAAAACTTAACGAATCAGCAATCGTGACACCCGTATTTACCTCATCCCACGATAACAGCGCTTTCTTAAATGCAGGAATGGTAGCATAGAAATTCTCTGCATAAATCGGACCAGAATAAATATTTCCCGTAATCAACCCCTTCGGGCCATTTACAGACTTATTCCAATATTTAGCCCAAGAACGATCAATCGCTAAAGAAGCCTGATGTTTTACTACACCAGTCTCAAAACGTGCACTTACTCCTGTCTGAAAATACGTGTTCGTACCAATTTCATTCTGTGCGTTAGCTGCGTTGGTTTTATCCCATTTTCCATCCTTCATCGTATTCATGAAATTCCCGTTTTCATCAAACACAGGAGCTGAACCCGTATTATACTTATTCCCACTTCTCGCAGAATGCCCAATGTTAGTAAACCATGTCACATGATCATTGATTGCTTTTTCATGGTTAAAGGTATACATCCAGCCGTGCATCCATTTCGTTGTCCCCTTGAAGTCATATGGGATGTTGGAATCTGGCGCGGAAGGAAGTTCACTGCTCTTACCACCATAGCTGAACCATCGCTGGCCTTCATTAACGCGAAGGTCAAAATGTCCAACAAAGAAATTGGTATTGCTTGTCTTTCCTTTACGATCCAAATTTACAAAAATATTCTTTTCGTTCTTTTCAGCACCTTTGAGAGCGAGTCCGCCTTCCATATATTCGCCCATCACGCGGATACCCCATTCATTATCCTTACCTGCGCGACGTGCCACGTCAATAAATTCACCGAAGTTGCTTCTTCCAGAGAAGGTTTCCGTGAATTTTGTTACCGGCTCACTACCTGCGCGTTTGGTCACTACATTAATAGTGCCCGGTGCAGGCGTTGCACCGCTATTTGTACCATTGTTGGACATGCTGACACCATTGACGCCCGCATTCGGCCCAGAAGTGATATCGATACGATCAATATAATGAGAAATCGGTCCATTGAACTGATAAAAGAGACTTGGCACGCCGTTCAGCATCATATGGTTTCCGTTCATGTTGATGCCGCGCATGGAGAAGTCTGTATACATCGGAGATGTGGTGCTGGTACGAATCGATGGATTGTTCATCAGCACATTTGCGATTGGCTGAGATGGGTCATCAAACTTTTCGAGCGTCTTCTGGGTCATTGACATTTCAGTATATGGAATGTCCATAACACTCTGATTCCCCAGAATCCCGAGCTTTGCGGTTTCATTGACAAGTCCGCCTGGCGCAGCTACTACTTCGCCATCCCTATCTGCATTTACATAAACCGTATCCAAGACGGTATCCGCTGCTCTAAGCGTTACCCCCCCGAAATTGTTAACACGACCGCTGCCGCGAGAGCGATATACATTTTCCCTTTTCTCATAACTATCTCTCCTCGATAAAAAACTCGCCAGCATATAGCCAGCATGACATAAAATCTATTCCATTCCCGAAGCGCCGTGTATCCAAGTTTCCACGCGCGGGGAAAAGAAAGCAGTATAAGTGACTAGGAATTAGGGATTAGTGGCTAGGGGCTAGCCCCATTGAACCCATTAAACCCATAGAACCTATATTTCACGATTCCCGAAAGTACGAGATCACTTCTACGATTCGTTTCGAATGCCAGACATAGCCATTCCCATCATGCTCAGCGCGCTCTTTGAAAAGCGGCTCAAGCTCGGTATTATAATTCAAGTACGACATTTCGCCCAGATCCTCCACCATTTCTTTCTCCGCCGCTTCCCAGTCGGCATAGCGGAGCACCTTATCATAGTGCGTGAAAGAGACTTCGGCATGGATACCCATATTCCAGAACATCATCGGCATCATCATGTAGTCGTTGTTTCGGCGATAATTCAGCGAAAGCTCATCATAGAGACTATACAGATAAGGTTTCAGAAGCGTACGGACAAGGATGAAGCCTTTCTTCCCATAGCGGGCGATCTTTTCGAGTGCCTCTCTCATATAGCAGACACGGTATAAGGAATTGACAGAGAGGACACAGTCCGCATCGTAAGGCTCCTCGAAGTCTTCCCACTTCGAGTGGACCGCTTTCACATTCGTGAGGCCTTCTCTTTGTAAGGAGATCGCGAGCTCGCGGAGCATGGCTGGTGAGAAATCAACCGCGAGTATGTCCCGGCTGTATTTCGCCATAGGAATGGTGAAATTACCGCATCCGCAGCCCACATCTAAAATGCGCCGATTTTCTCCGAATTTCTCATGGATCCAGTCTCCAAGCCCGTACACATCCCGATAGAGGTTGAAGCGCTCTGCGTAATGTGGTGCAAGCCCTTCCCAGAATCGCAGCTCTACCTCGTCATCAAATTTACGTCCTGATTTCCTCTTCGCGTTCCAGCCTTGTTCTTTCTGCCAGATCTCATCCAAGTCGATCTTTTTCAGCTGCTGCATCTTATCACCGCCAATCTTGAACAAAATGAGTGTAATCTGTATAGTTTCTATAAAGTCAAGTATCTTTTTATAGAAACCAAAAAATCTTTTTTAATGAAAATGCCACCTCCCCCTTATCGTCATATCGAGCGAATGCAAGAAATCTTTTTGTTCGTGGTCAAACGAACAATGTAAGGAAGGCGGCGAGCGGGAAACACCGTACTTCACATGACTTGGAATGACGGTGTTTCATGCAAACGTGTATGTACAATAGAAAACATACCGCAAAGAAAAAGATCCGTAGACTCCGCTTGGGATGACGATACGGGGTAACGCTCATCTCACATTCGCTTTCATTCTGCTACGTAGAAGGCTGCCCCTGCGGGGTAG
>ULQL01038220.1_pt1 | contig 33584 bp, 62 predicted proteins | sample 1954411 | NCBI WGS metagenome assembly ULQL01 (sample SAMEA4835654, study PRJEB28245) | human gut metagenome | biome: gut microbiome; material: fecal sample | place: Denmark | collected 2008 | reverse complement strand
AAATCGGCCCGGTCGGGCTGCCGTTTTTGGACCAGCCCCCCCCAATCCACGAAAGACGGGAAACAGGAATGGCAAACGATCTGCGAGCCGAAAAAAGAATGCTTATTTTGTATTTAACTTGTTGATTGTCAATAATATAAATCAATATTTTAATATACGCTTACATTTGATTAGATTTATTACATGTAATCGTTGAATTTTTATTGCAAAATATTTGTTTGAAAATAAAACATGTAGTATATTTGTCTATGTGAAAATAACATTAACAAACAGGCGCACCAGAGACCATTACAAGTCCCAAGGGTATGGGCAAATCTAATGATAAATAAAGAATTAAACAAAGTCCAGAATGAAGTTAAAAAATCAAACGAAAAGACATTAACAGGTGCGGTAAAAGCTTGGTGCAACCTGTTTAAATCTGGTAAAGAAATAAACGACATACTAAAAGAAAATGATATTAAAGTATCAAAGGAAGTCGTTCCCGCTTTGGTTGCTTTAGCTAAAGACAAAGAAGTAGTAATACAACTTTGTAAAGAAATACTACCACGTGTAAATAACACGTTCTGCTCCTACAAAGAAGTAGAACGTGAATACTATGATAAAAACGATAAGGATAAAAACAAGAAGCTTAAAATGAACGAAATAGAGGATATAGCAATACTCGGCTCGTCTCATAAACGCTTCGGATACAACGAGCCTATAGAGTTTGATTTTGGCATATATTATGAAACGTTTAATGGCACTGATAAACGTATTGTAAAATGCGCCGTGCCAATAAAGCGGTACACATTTAGTCTTATTGCGAAATGCGTCACGTACTACCTGACTCACCCTAAAAATGATAGATAGTATCATTTGCCCCTATATCTCTATATATAGGGGCGTTATGGTGGCGACGCCTGTACGTCCCCGTCGTGCCACTGGACTAGACCAAACAGGTAGGATCTTTAATTTATTGATATAAACATACACAGGTGGGTAGTGTCACGATAACCTGTGTAGATAGGCCGCCAATTAACAATGTGGTTTAAGCGCTATCCTAGTCAAGAATAGTGCTATTATCTTTTGGTTTATATCGATCTGGTAAATACACTAGGCCAACCTAGTAGGCCGTGTAAAAACACGGGGTATATTGGTGTATATACGCATGTATAGGGCGTATGTCCATGTGTAGTAAGAGCAGCACGCATGGAGTGCATTACGGGGTTATAACCGTGCTAATATATCAATGCAATAACATATAGGGTTGCTTAAATACTTGTATGTTATATGTATTAATTAAAATAACAACCCTTACAAGGGTATTTTGTGCGGTTAAATTGACGCACAAAGTGCGCCTTGTCGGTACGTATCACGGGAAACGTATGTGCGTATTTGGCCGGCTTCGTTGTCGGCAAAGGGACCAATACAAATTAATTGGCGGGCGTGCGGGCGTTCGGCTGGCTGTATCGATAACGCCGGCCGTATTGTCCCCCGGCTTACCGTTTCTTATTGGTGCCATTTAAAACGAATAAATTATGTATAGGAGAAAATTTGACAATCTGAATAGAAAGCTAGCACTTAAAAAAGAAAAGGCTTTAAACGCCGCAAGAAAGTCTCAAATTGAGTTCTACGTTGAGCTTACCAAAGAGCTATACAGGTCTAACAAATTAGACTGTAGTAGAGATTCGGATAAATGTAGACGCAAACGTGTTAGTTACATGGCAAACAAATTACGGCAATAGTCGTTTGTTTTTATTTGATTTTAAAGTTTGTGCCCTTCTGTACCGTAGTGATATAGGACGGAAGGGCTTTTTTGTACCTATATTTTACAATATGATATTATAACTATGCTTTTGCTTACACATAAAAGTGTTGAGTCGGCAAATTTTAAGCCTTAATTATAAATGTGTAAGCAAAATGCTTTATTTTGTATCATTTTGTCTATATCTATATCCATACGGACGGGTGAATTGTGCCCTTATGTATGGTTTCGTGCGTGAATCGATCCTAAAAGGTATATAATAGGCGGTACTTATTGTATATTTTTTATCTATATCTAGGCTTGTCTTCCTTTAGAGGTAGCTCTAGGGGTTGATATATATTATTTTATTGATACTCAATTAATTGTATTATTTGCGTTCAATTTTAAAATCGTGGTTACTTATTGTATATTTTTATGGGTGTATTTATATATTTGGTGCTTACCTTGTTTTGTGGGTATATGGCGTTTGAGTTGGGGCGGTATGTTATAGCTACGGGCGACGCTCTGCCTATAATCATAGTTTCTTTATTGGTTTTATTATCAATACATTGTATTAGGCAAGTATATAAGGCAATCAAGAACAAAGACAAAGACCTCGATATCCTAGACTGAATCAGCGTTCCACGTGGAACAAAGTAGCGGAAGGTCTTAGGATTTCGTGGGGATTTCGAGGGAGGGGTGGGTTTGCGTGATGGGACACCTCCAAACAAGGAAAAAAACACCTCCAAACAAGGAAAAACACCCCCAAACAAGAAAAGACACCCCCAAACAAGAAAAGACACCCCCAAACAAGAAAAGACACCCCCAAACAAGAAAAGACACCTCCAAACAAGAAAAAAACACCAACAAACAAGGAAAATACCTTTCGAGCAAGGGAAACGCCTTTCAAGCGAGGGGTATCTTCCGATCAAATGTAAGAGTTTACAAGTGGTAGGGGTTTCCGGTCAAGGCAAGGTGGTTGTGAGCGATGGCGGGTAGATATTGTTTATTGGTATGGGGCGATGCGGAGGGAACCAAGGGAAACGGGAGGCGGCGATGGCGTGGGGTAGGTCCCGCTGGTCGTCCGTCCCTGTTCCCCCTTTGGCGTTAGTGTAATATTAAAAATCTGATAGCGATATGACGAAAGAAGAAGCAAGGAACGTATTTGGCGGTAGTATAGTAAATAATCTGCTGTCGCTAGGGGCTGAGCCTACCAACGTGTTAAGGCAAGACGGGTTGATAGAATGGAAAAGTGATGGATATATAGAGGTAGGAGGCTTACAGGTATGGGCTTACTATTACTTTGAGGATGGAGAGGATGTTGATAGATGTGATTGGGCGGATCATATGGAGATAGAGGTAGAGGAATGTTGGATTTAAAATCGGCTGATATGAGATTCATGTATTTAACGGAGCTTAGGGAAAAGGATATATACGTAGGCGACAAGAAGTGCAAAAGAGTAAAAATATATGTAGGCAGGCCGTTGAGGGATACGCCTAAACCCTATAAACAAATAGGCGGATTTGTAGCGAAAGAACTATCCAACGCTTATAACAGCGGTTGTGTTTCCATCTATGAGGCAAAGGATAAAGCGCTCAGATATTCGGTTTATCGAGACGGTTGTTTTTATCCTTATTACGGGAAATTAGAGGTGGTAGAATAATACCAATGGGAACGGGCGGCGGTGTCACGGCGTGGTAGGCCACGGGTGTCTACCGCCGTTCTTTTTGGAGTGGTAATATAAAATACTAATAGTATGGACGAAATTATGAAATTACAAGATGAAGCGCTGCTTTATCTGCGTGATAATATTACAAAGGATGAGGCGTATTATATCCTTACGACCGATAAGGATATGATAGAGATTCTTATAGCTAATAAGAAGGACGGGAGCAAACGTATCAAGATTCTTGATGTGGAATATACTATAGAGAAGGATGATATGTTATTTCTATTCGATACTGATGGGGTGATAGATGAGTGTCTTTTGGTTGCCAGCTACATAGGGGTAAATATGTATTTTCGCAGGCAAGATGTCAACGCTATTTTGAATAACATCAATAGGGAGAAAGTTATGGAATATCCTTACATAGCTATTCAGTTAGATAATATACAGACTGTAGAGAAGCGTAGGGTTGTTTTTGAAATTACCGGGCATAGGATGGATGATAACAAAGAGAGAATAGATTTTATGTTTGTTTATTTTATGGCTAGAATGTTATGAGGGCGAGAAGGACTGTGAAAGGAAGAGATATTGTGAAGATATTGGTATTCGGGTATGATAGGACGCTTATAAAATCCATTAAGGATTCCGGATTCAGAAGTATGTCGGATGTAATATCGTACGCCAATAATATGGTCGGGGATAAGCCCATTGATCATATTAGGGTGTCGAATGAGGCTCGTGGGTGGTGTGGATCATATACTAATTATGGTAAAATGATAGATTAGTTTGATAGGAGGATATGATATGAGAAGGATTATAAAAGAGAAAGACGATATCAAGGTGTCTATATTTAGCGGGGGTAGGTTGGTTCGTGTTTTCATAGATTCTGGGTATAGGAATATAGCTATGGTGATAGCCGATTGCGGCAGAATAGCTAATGGTTGTTATCACATACATCATATTGAGGTGGTAAATATGGATAGGGGATGGTATGGTACATACACCTTATATGGAAGGGAAATAGATTAGTCGGATAGTGAACAACAAAGGAGGTATATATGGATAATATTATAACAAATGTGGATGGCGTGAAAGTAAAAGTAAGAGTATATGATTTTGGCGACGAAGTGGCTGATAGATATACCATAGTATATGTAAATAAAAATATAAAGGATGGTTATGGGGTGGTGTATTATCCTGTTTTCTCATGTAGAGAGGATCCATTCCATCCATTAGGAGTGGGGATGTATGCGGGAGATTATTATCCGCATAGAAGTCATATGTACGATTTTGGTAAAAGAGTGAAGGATATAGATTCACTGCCAAAGAAAGTGATTGAATTTATAAGATATATTACACGATGAACGAAATAACTTACGACAATTACGATTTGGTTGCTTTTGAGCGGAATGGAGAAGTGGTAGTAGCCGTAACATTCTACAGGTATTATAAGAAGAAAGCTAAAGGTGAGGTTAATTATAGGTGGAGAGCCAGATGCCCGGAATTGGTGGATAAGATCGTAAAACACCGTACCAAGGTGTTTACCGGTCAACTTATCCAGTTAGCGAAAGTGTATGGGGAGAAAAAGGTTATAAAATATCAAAAGGAGGAGGAAGAAGTATGTCAAAATACGATAGAGACGCTATAGAAATATATATACTGGATCATATAGATACAGATAATTATGGTAAGCAGTTTAAATATGATAGGGAATATCTATCTTTTATGCTTAACGTGTTCAAGGATGAGTATAAAGGACATATCAAAAGGGATGGGATTAAGAAAGCTTTTGAGGATTACATAATGAGCGTTCCATCCATATTTAGGATTCATATAGCGAATTGCGACATTAGATATTTATTACGTTCATGGGGCGTGGAGTTCGATGAGGATGATGATGAGATATACATCTTGTATAAGAGGATCATAAGAGAGGTCTTTTTTAAGATGTGTGAGGATATGAAAGTTTGTTAATGTTGAACCAAGCCTTGGCGGGGCGGAAGGAATACCATGATCGTACGTGTGCGGATATGGCCCGGGGTCGGTTCCCGGCGCCTTGGCATAATTTAAATATAAATGATATGGGAGATAATATTTTAAGAAAAGCGGCTGATGAGTTAAAGAAGACCGGTTGCAGGGTTTTCGCATGGCAGGATGATACTTATAATAGAGGTTGGAGTAAGGGTGATTATACGATGTTGTATTACGCCTTCCCTGATTCACCCAACATCGGGTATCTGAGTCATGGGGAATATGGGATGAGCGTAGCGTATAGTAGAGCTTATATACCGAGCTGTGGAAGTGGATCGGGGTGTTGTGTCAAGGAGGAAGCTACGTTTGACCTTGAGGCGGCGTTAGACGTGCTGAACGGGCCGTTACCTAGGTGGTGTAGGTCTTATGGGGTTTATCCAAAGCAGTACGATAATATTGATAAATGGTATAATAGCGATAATCATAACAAAAAATTATTTAAGGAGATTTGATATGGAGGTAAAAGATTGGGAAAATCTGGTTTTGAATACAGAAGTAGGATCACATTGTTTTGTTACGCTGATTGATAATAATGACATCAGTAGAGGTTACGCGCAGATCAGACGCGCGGAACATTTCGGGTATAACATCTGCTTCACTCGGTTATATGGGAATAAGTTTTATTTCGAAAAAATAGAGGAAGGACGTACGCAACAATACATCAATAGGAGAAAATAATATGGTGATAGAATTTGATTTTGAGATATACAAAAACGGAGATTACGATAAGGTGTATCTCCGCAACGGGAAAGAGCCAAGAGTATTATGTGATAATGGGAAGGGAGATCGCCCTATAGTCGTGATGGTTGAGGATGATAACGCGAATGATTATATTATTCTTCGTTATAACGAGACTGGCAGGAGGAATATTAATGGTAAATCGAGTCTTGATCTCATGTTATCTGTAAAAGAACGGGAGCCAGGATTATGGGTTGTCGTTATATCTTACATGGATAATAAGGATAAGAGGCAAAAGATGGTCTTGCCTAATTTTTTCTCAAGGAATATAGGAGGAAATATATATCTTCAAGGAAGCTCTAAATCGAATGTATCATATTATGTTGGTAGGTTAGAAGAAGATGGGTGCTTCGATGAGCTGTGCGAGAAAATAAGGGTAAAAAGAGATCGTATTTATAACATGGAAATAATATCACTATCAGATGACAAGGCGACAGTTTAATCAGTTGATAAATGAGCTAGACGGCAAAAGCCCGTTTATCGTATTACATAGGGATGCCGTTGCGCCTAAATACGTGGGCGTGGAGGTGTCGAAGGATGGGATGGTATACAGATATGCGATAATAGGGATAAACGATGAGTATAAGGCTAAAAAAGCCCTTATTTCGAAAATATTAGGCATAGCTAGTTACCTAAATGGCAATAAGCCCTTAAAAAGGGGTTAATTAGATGTATTTATGGCCTGCGGCATCATATACGATATAATGCCATAAATGACGTTGTATAGAGGATATGTATGATAATATGATAGATAACGCATTCGTGTCTTGATATCATAATATTATGCCATTATATCCTCTTTTTGTATAAAAAAGATAACAAATGATACAAACATCTTGAATATGGATGAAATTAAGATAGGAGCTGAAATTGTATTTAATATAACCGGCAACCATAATATAGGATATGCCAAAGGGGAAAAGTATATCGGGACGGTGTTAAGCGAGGATCACCGATCACGTCTTTATGTACGGACAATAGGAATGCCTAGGGCTTGTATTGATGAGCGGGATGTAGAGTGGGTTATTGATCCAGATGGGGATTTTGATATGGATGAGGCGATCCCGAATCCTATGGCAAGGGAGTTGTATAAGTTGATGGGTAGGTACGTTTATACGTTCGGTAGGTCTTATGAAAGTATCAATGGCTATATCGTGTACGAGTGTATGATGATGGACAGGGATTTAAGATATAATGTTATGTATGCGTTGCATGATCATGGATTTGAGATACGGCATATTGATAGTTATTCTTGGTGGATGGCCAATGAGAGGTTAATGTCCGAGGTAACATACACGGAGGGGGATATTCATATAATTGTTCATGAGTGTATGGAAGATTATGTGGATAATGTGAAATTCGGGGAGGAGTTTTATAAAAACAAGGGAACGTGATAAGATACTTACTTGTGATGACGATGATAATATTGACACCACCAAAAGGGAACGGAGGCATGCCCCTCGCCCCGAAGCCGGCAGTGGTCGAGGCACGGGTATGGGATAAGCTGGCGGCCGCCCTATCTTTCGTGGAGTCAAGGGATGACGATCGGGCGTACAACGCCACTTCAGGGGCGTTAGGGAGGTGGCAGATGAAAAAGGTGTATGTAGATGAGGTTAATAGGATATTGTGTCTTAAACGGGAGAAAAAGCGGTATAGATACGATGATAGAACAAATCCTATCAAGGCTAGGGAAATGTTCGAGATATATCAATCTCATCATAATCCGAACAAGGATATAGATCGGGCTATAAGATTGCATAGGGGGCTACATTCTACTAAATATGTTAAAGAGGTTAAGCGTAAATTGAGAGAATAAAAAGAATATAGGAGGATAAAGACATGGACGAGAATAAAGTGATACGGCCGATGGATTTTGTTCGGCTTACAAATATTGACGAATTAAATGTGATTAAGGACACTAAAAACCATATAGGGCTGGTGAAGGAGGTCAGTCGGGACGGGAGAATGAGTATAATATGGATAACCCCTTCTTGAAGGTCAGGATAAGAAACAAGTGTCATATAGTGCCTTTTGATGATGTTAATAAGATGGCTAATCAGATGGTGTATTTAATGGACAACTATCCTGATTTCGTTCAGATAGGGAGATGGTGGATATCCAAGAAAGCGGTGATGTCTTGGGTTCCCAAGGGGCAGGCCGTGGACGGATCGGGCTGGGTCATATCCTTTACCCTGTCCTTTGGATTGGAGGGAGGGACGCAAATTGGATTTGATAAAGAAGATGAATACCTAAGTGAGATAGATAGGTTAAACGAGTTGTTTAATGTAATATTATAAGGGAGTATGTTGATAGATGTAAATAAATGGATTGATAAAAACGGGAGCTTCGATGAAGCCGGCGGATTGGATTTAGTGAGGCACGGATATGAGTGGATTAGACGGATGCGTAAATTCGAGAATAAGGCAGATCGTCATACTTTTCAGAAAGTGTTTGGCAATAAAAGAGGCAATGAGTTATGGGACTGTTTTTTAGAGGTAGGAAGATCTATCTTCATATTAGAAGATAGCTATTTCCTGATTAACGACAGGAACGTCTTCTCTTTATGTTTAGCAGAGTGTAGTGATTATGATCTATATGAGCTTGTTCATAATATTGATACGGATAGTGATCAAGGCAAATGATGTTGTTTAATTAAAAAAAATAAATTGTTATGGAAATTAGAGAATGTTTATCGGTTTATCTAGAGAGTGGATATCTTTTTGACGATATGTCAGGAAGATTAAAGTGGTTTGAGATTGATAAGATCTTGATCAGTTTTACATATGGAGTAGTTAGATATGTAGGAACATGGGGAGGATGTAGGACTGAGAAGACATTAGATGGGAAATTATTTTATTCGTCCGAAGAATGTTTTAAAAAGGGCGAGAGCATTCCTAAGACAAGACTATCAATATATGATGTTTTTGAGTCATTATATGGGTTCATTCCAATAGGTGATGTGTGGAAATACAAAAACGGAAGAGCTATCAAGGATAAGTTGGGATATTTTGATGTTGAAATAGATGATAAAGGAAAAATTTATTGTAAGGAAACATATTACAGAACACGTGAAGATGTGTATAAATTCAATGACTTAACTGTAGTTGACAGGAATGGAGACATAAGGTTAGTGGAATCATCAAAAAGTAGATTAATGCTTAGTAATGATCAATTGGATGTCGTGGAGAGAATGAAAGGCATCATTGATGACATGGTTAGGTTAAAGATGATTATGTATATTGATCAAGACTATAATCTTTGTTTTCTGCCGGGAGATAAAATAGAAGATTTGACAATGGATGAAACAGATGGATTTGTGGATACCACCGGTATAGTGACATCTATAAAATCTAAGGATGTAGTGGAGTTTTATGTAGAAAACCCATTCGTAAAGATAAAGGATGAATGATATCTGAATCTGGATTGTGGTGGTTTGTGAGAATAGCCACGATCATCCCTAAGCGTGAACATAAGGAGGTACGTATGTCATTCGATTGACGTTAGGGATCTAATTATATTAAAAAAGGAGGGATTATGAAAAAGATTGTATTAAAACTGTATGAGTTTGATGAGCTGTCAAAAGACTCACAAGAAAGGATCATAGAGCGTGAGCACTGGAATGTAATGGAGCAATGTATGGATGCTTATGGCATAGACTATAAAAAGTCAATGAAAGCCTTTGAGGATATGACAGATACTAGGGTTTATAATTGGGAAGTTGGATACGAGAGATATGATTTTAGTTATGAGTTTAAATACAAGGATCCTATTTATGAACACCCTACAGATTATCATCGTGATATATTCCCTGAGAATCTATGCGGTAAATTACTGTTCAGATATATCAACAACAATATTATGCCATATATTATCAAGGGCAAGTATTTCTCCACGTCAGGTAAATATATTGATGGGAAATACAAATACAGGCACAAGTATAGTAGGGTGATGTTTGACTATGGAGATAATTGCCCATTGACAGGGATGTGTTATGATTATTATCTCCTGAAACCTATAATTGATTATTACAATGCATGGTGTACTTATCCGGAGGATTTTTCTTTAGAGGATCTGATGAGACAATGTTATGATAACTTCTTCAAGTCATGGCATGAGGAGTACGAGTATTGGGCTGATAATGAAGATGCGATACGTGAGGAGCTTCATCATAATCAGTATGAAGATCGACTCTATTATGAGAATGGGGATGTGTATGTTGAACCATTAAATGAAATAGCATGAAAGTGATATGTACAAGGTGTGGCGGAACAAATATTGCTTGTGAAGCGATCGTAAATCCAAACACCGGGAAAATAATAGATTATCTTGATGAATCTTTTATGCATGCTAATTGTGGGGATTGCAAGGAAGAGGTAGTGATAACGGATGTAGATAGAGTCAAGAAAGATATTGATTCTATGTTTTTCGAGTTCGTTAAAAAGAATGGGAAAGAACCTGAATACGTAGAATGTCAGATCGTATGGAAAGACACAGGGGATGATCAAAGAACGACAATAAAATTATCATTAAGCATCAATGATGATGATAATGATAATGTTTTCTATTACTGTAATGGGATAGAATCACTTAAGTCACTTGTGGAATATGGAGTAGGAGAGTTTATCGTAATAGATTGTTGGAGTTTTTTTAGTATTGATAATTTGTAAATTGATGAGATTATGAATATAGAGGTAATAAGATACAGGCTTCCAGTTTATTGGGCTTGCGCTCTGATAAATGATGACTATACTGGATTATGTAAAGAAGAATGTCAAGAAATAAAAAACTTCTTGAACATCGCAGATGGCTATCCGGTAGATGTGGATTGGGAAACAGAAGGGTTCTATCAATATAATGATGCAGGAACACTTCCGGGAAATTGTGCCGATTTTATTTTTCATAAGTTAAACGATTAAACATAAAAATATGGAAAATGCAATTATTGTTCCGTTTGATTTAAATACGGCGAGAAAAATTAAAAGCAGAGAAATAGAAGGTTCGGTATTAATTGATAATATTGAAATAGAATTTGTATGTAAAAAAAGATGGATATGGGATAAGTGCTATATATGCCAACACGGAAGGTTGTATTATTGGCGGCACCACTCTGGAATTGAGGGTAGAGGCTGGAGCGTATTTTAAGAAAGGAGATGTATTAACAAGCACTAAAGGATGTCAATTTATATATGATGGACTTATTACCAAAGGGGTAATGGGAAGTATATGTGGAATGGCAACATCTGGAGATATTGAGTTTAATCATAGCGGATTATGGACTGATGTGTATGATGAAGATAAAAAACGGCATGTAAGAAAGGCTATAGAAGAAGAGAAGAAATTTTTAGCAGAAAAGATTATAAAAGCCGAAGACAGTAGAAAAATAGATATAATAAAACGATATTTAAGTGAATATGAGTATCTATTAGATGAGATGCCGAAACGTGACTTCAAACCATTTGAACGAGTGCTGGTGAGAAGAACTAACCAAGAGAGGTGGAAATTGCATCTATTTTCCAGAGAATCAGTAGGAGATAATAAATACGAATGCTTAGGAGGGGTAGGATTTAGTCAGTGTATCCCATACGAAGGGAACGAACATCTTTTAGGAACCAATAAAAACAAATAAGATTATGGAATATAAAATGGTAACAATCCCGTTTGATTTAGAAACGGCGAAAAAAATAAACATAGGGGAAAGAGTAGGTCAGATTGTGACAGAGAAAGGACGAAATAGAGCAGAAATAGTATATGAAGACAATTCGTCAATTTGTCCGTTATTGGTTGTAATTCATTCTATTTCTGTATCGGCAGATTGGTTTTCTGCTACAGGAAAAGCATTTAGCAGCGAAAATCGCCTCCTTCTTGAAGTCCCGAAATATACTACATTTAAAGATGGAGATGTGTTAAGCAACAAAGATGGAAGTTATATTTTTATTTTAAATATGCATGGGAAATATTTAACATCTTTTTATGCGAGTCTTGCAGCGGGAACAAGTCTTAATATATCGGATAATTTGGCTGCACACGAAAACCACATAGAATGTTATAGACTTGCAACAGATTCGGAAAAACAGAAGATGATTAAAGCGTTAAAGAAAAGCGAAAATCCTAAAGCAAAAGAATATCTGAAACGCTTCTTCGGGATTAAAGAAGAGCCGAAATATGAGTTTAAGCCGTTTGATAAAGTGCTGGTAAGAAAAGAAGGAAATAAAAAATGGAATATCAGTTTGTTTGCAAGGGAAATTGTGGACGATTATAATAGATTGCCTTATAAGTACGAATGTTCTAATGGAACATTATAGGATGTCAGACATATTGTATATCAGACAGTCCTTCGAATAGATATTGTTTTATTGGACCTATCGAGTGCAATGAGAAGTTAATAGAAGTGTTTAAAAAGGGGATAACAGTAAAACTCAAATACGTGGAAAAACGAGTCCTGGATACATTTACGGACAACGGAATCGACCTGAGCAATTACACTCACTGTATTATTGTGAAGCGGAATTTTTATCTCGCTTGGTAACAGTAAAATACAAACGATATGAACAATTTCGTAATAGATACTCCAGATAATTTCTGGCAAATAAGATGGCTTGACAAGTACATGGAAGGTCACAAAGGGTTCATAGCTGGTGGATGTTTTAAGAATATCCTTTCCGGAGAAAAGGTAAAAGATATTGATATTTTCTTTGAAAGCGAAAGCGATTTTCAGGAAGCTGTTGATTTGTTCAATGATGAAAAACATCAGAAAGAAGGATGGAAATTTAAGTATAGGAATGAGAAGGCATGTGCATTCCAGAAAGAGGGAGAAAAGGTATGGGTAGAGTTCATAGAATCAGAGTTCGGAAAGCCAGAAGAGATTCTTAGGAGCTTCGATTTTACCGTAACAAAAATGGCCTACTATAAGGAGCCTAAATACGAAGAAAAAGAAGATGATTATTTTCCGTTCTCATTTACTGATATAGTAGGATACGAGTATAAGCTTCTCTACCATGAGAAATTCTTCGAACATCTTCATATGAAGAGGCTGGTTATTGACGAAAATATCCCTTTTCCGGTAAGTACATGGGAGCGCTCATATCGGTATAAAGGATATGGTTACAATATGTGCCGGGAGACAAAGAAAAAACTTCTACAGGCTATTAAAGGTGTAAACGTAGAGGAGGAAGATGTATCTTTGTACACTACTGGAGGATGGGATTAACTTATAAAACATAGATATATGAATACATCATTTGAGAAATCTAAAAACAGTACAGATGAATGGTACACACCTAAAGAAATTATAGACGCTTTAGGAGAATTTGATTTAGATCCATGTGCGCCTATGCGTCCGTTATGGAGGACAGCCAGGGTTATGTATAACAAAGAGCAAGATGGATTAAAACAAAAATGGGAAGGAAGGGTATGGTTAAACCCACCTTATTCAAGACCGACTATAGAGCATTTTATTACTCGTATGGTAGAGCACAATAATGGAATAGCTCTTCTTTTTAATCGTCTTGACAATAAGATATTTCAGAATGTTGTATTCCCGAAAGCAAAAGGTATATTGTTCATGAAAGGAAGGATAAAATTCCACAGAGAAGATGGAACAATAGGTGAAAGTCCAGGATGTGGGTCTATTCTGGTTGCATTCGGCGAAGAGAATGCGGAAACATTAAGATCTTCTAATATTGAAGGAAGATATATACAGGTCAATCAAGAACCGTGTAACACCCATGTAGATTGGGAACAACGTAGATACGAGATGGCAAAAACCATGCTTCCGATCACATCCGTATCAGGGCGTGGACCTCACGGTGAATTAATATTGGAGACGTGTGATAAGGCGGCTGAATTAGCTGTAATATATGCGGATGCTTTAATTAAAGAACTGAAATGAAATCAACAGTATATGCTCATCCTGAGAATGATTATAGATTTTATGGACTTCCTCTATTTAAAGCTATGGCTGTAAAATACGGATGGAATAATCCTATAGGGGAAGACAGTGGGAGAGAGAAAAAATATAATTCACAGTATTAAGTAGATATATTATGAGCACAAGTAAAGAATACAAGGCGGTAAGAAACTGCATACTAAATGAACTTCACCTTACCAAAGAAGATATAATCAAAAACATAGAACCATTATTGGAAAAGCTTGTAAAAAGGTGCATGCATAATACATACGGAGGAAACAATCAGATAGAAAATTGGATCAGATGTATGGTAAACGATGAACTTAAACAATTTGAAATCTGGACAATTTCAACCACTCGGGATAATAGACAAAGATGCCTCCTACGCCTATGTTGTTATATTTATACCTCTAGGGGCAAACTATACACAATCATAAGGCGTGGGGCTGTTGTTTGTTATTGAGTGGTGGGCAGTCCAGAGCCTCAAATACGGTAACATCCAATAGTCCCCACGCTTCTTTATATTTAGAAACCACCGAACGAAGGGGATAGGGAGGATAAAAGCAATAGATTTATGGTAACAAAAGTGAGATTTATGTATTTCTTATTGATGTACATAATGCTTATATTTTCATCATGCGGAGATGATGGAAATGAGGATTGGGAAAATGGAGATAAAAACACTTCGCAAACAGAGTTTAAACTCTCTCCACCGGATTGGTTGATAGGTACATGGAAAAATGGTGATGGACTAGGGATGTTAACATTTCAATGTACTAAAGACAATGTAATATATGGATTAGATGGCGCTTCTATGAGTTTCGTTAAGCATGCCCAAGAAAGTGCCGCATTTTACAATCAATCCAATCCACCCTTAGGAGATGTAAAATTGTATGAGGAACTACGAGGTAATAATAATTACAAAGTCGTATTAAGCATAACCCAGATGGGGGTTGAGAACAAGATTTTTGTAGAGATATCCAAAATATCATCTACGGAAATATATATTAACACAGAAGAATATAATTCACAAACTAAATTCACCAAGGTAAGATGAGAAAAATACTATATGCGATAGCCTTTTTATTTTTAGTTGTTTCCTACTCCTATTCACAGGGGAGAACACAAGATGTTGTTTATCTAAAGAACGGTAGTGTAATCAGAGGTCTTATCATAGAGCAAGTACCAAACAAATCCATAAAAGTACAGACCAGAGACGAAAGTATCTTTGTCTATCAAATGGATGAGATAGAAAAATTAGGGAAAGAAGAGGATACATCTTATTCGTTTAAGAAAATATTAGGTCCTAAGAGGACTTATGATATTAAAGGGTATCGAGGATTTTTGGATTTGGGATATACTACGGGGGATGATGGATGTATCCAATTTACCACATCTCACGGATACCAATTAAATCCGTATTTCTTCTTCGGTGCGGGAACAGGAGTATCATATTTCACTGATAGTGAATCAGCGTTAATTCCCGTTTTCGCAGATTTACGAGGGAACTTTACCAATGGGCAGATAGTTCCTTTTATAGGATTAAGGATTGGTTATGCCATTGATGTCACTAGCGATTATGGTGGAAATGGTTTTTACTGTAATCCCTTTGTCGGTGTAAAATATATGCTTGGAAAACAATCAGCTGTTAATTTTTCCCTAGGTTATGGGTCACAAGCTAGGAGATATTCTTTTAGAGGACATTCTTCTAGTAAGAGTATAGACGGATTTAATTTCAAGATAGGTATTGAGTTCTAATTGTGAATATTGATAAATATTAATATTGTAAAAATAAATCTATCGTAATACTATTTTGCGTAATATCAAAAGGAGAGTAATCATGAAACGTATCATATACTTATTAGCGATATCATGTTTCCTACTTATTTCTTGCCACGATGACGATCGTTTTAGTGTCGAAAATGTAGTTGGCAATAATACCTCTATCGTAGGAATGTGGCTTCGAGAAGCAGGCAAAGAACAAATGGTATATGCGTTCTTTGAAGACGGGACTGGGTATGAAAAAACAACTGATAGAAGAAACAATACTGTTAGTGTAGATGGATTCACATATGAATTTGATCCAAATACGATGAGTATAGTTTTTGATAAGGAGTTTGATAATGCAATATACTCAGAGTGGACCGTGGAAATGAAAGGAAAATCTTATATGATCCTAACACATCACGGGATCTGGGACGCTGGGCACGGCTTAACACATGAGGATACTTACTCATTTGAGCTATTCAGAATAATGGATGAGTAGACTAAACAGTAAAATTAAAAGATAAGCGGGATTAGATTTAGGCTAGTCCCGCTTTTGTTTTATCATATTTATTAATTTTTAAAAATTACAAACATGAAAAAAGAAGAAAAGAAATTTGTAACAGAGTATCAAATCAATGGCAAAAAGTATGCCGGTGAAATATGGGCAACCTCATGGGAAGAAGCTGAAAGTTTTATAAAACAAAGAGCTTCTACCGAAAAGGTTGTTGGATTTATTCCTAAAGATTAATCATCTATATCACATCCATTTCTTATTGCATTTTTTTTGCAATCATTTTTATTTGCATAACCTTGTGTAGACGCACCTACTATTTCTCCATTAGGAGCTGTTCTTCGCCAACGCCATTTATTATTAGAATCTTGATAAAGAGTAGTCTTATCACGTCTTTGATTTGTTTTCTTTACCATAACATTAGATTTTAAAGTTTATTTTCAAATATAGCAATCTTATTTCTAAACAATCCTAATTAAAACTAAAACAATTTTAATGAGATTATATTGGGGGGTATGGTTTGATTGCTGGTTTTGAACGAATTTATTATCTTTATAGAGTAAAAATCAGAGTGTTATGTTTGAAATGAATCATTTTAAATCTATTGATGAGTTAGTGAAGTTCTTCCCTACCGAGCAATCATGTATTGATTTTTTGGAGAGGCAGAGATGGGGCGATCATGTCGTATCTCCATACGATCCGGACTAAAAGGTTTATAAATGTAAGGGAAACCGTTACAAGTGCAAGAACACGGGAAAGTACTTCAACGTCCGGACAAACACGATCTTCGAGAACACGAAAGTGTCGTTGAGGAAATGGATGTTGGCTTGCTATATCGTCATAAACGCTAAGAAGGGTGTCTCTTCCGTTCAGTTGGCTAAGTTCATTAACGTAACACAAAAGACGGCTTGGTTTATGTTGCAACGTATCCAAAATTGTTTCAATATAGATGCCAGCCAATGTCTAAACGGAGAGGTTGAGGTAGATGAGACTTATATAGGGGGATTGAATAAGAATAGGCATAGTAGTAAGAAGGTAAGAAACGCAAGAGGCAGGAGTTGTAAGGACAAGGTTCCGGTATTTGGTATGCTACAAAGAGAAGGCTTTGTTATAGCCAAGGTTGTTAATGATACTAAAGCCGGAACTTTGATTCCGATTATAAACGATGTTGTATGTCCGGGATCTACAATCTTCTCGGATGAATGGCAAGCTTATAGAAACTTAGATCCTAACCTATACGATCACGGTGTTGTCTATCATAAGAAAGGCGCTTACGTCATTGGGAATAGACATACTAATACGATCGAAGGATTCTGGGGACACCTAAAAAGAACATTGAAGGGTGTCCATCATTGGGTGTCTAGGAAACATCTGCAAAGATACGTGGACTCATCAGCTTTTAGGTATAATACCAAACATCTTTCCGAATGTGAAAGATTCGATGTACTTTTGCAGAATATCGGACACCGATTAAGGTATTCACAGTTAAAGAATATGGCAGCATGAGAAAAAAGAAAGACATAGAAGTAGTAATACATAAAGATATTGAGAAGGAGATGAAGAGAATAGCCGATAACATATTTGGCTATAATCCAAAAATAGATCCCCGTGATCCTCTTTTTCGGAAAACTCTTTCTTGGAGCGTTAAAAAAGAAGGAAAGGGAAAGAAAAATGAGAAAAACGATTGAATAATAAAAGGATACATAATCATGTGTCCTTTTATTGTTTTAGAAATAGTGCAAAGTAGTATATAATTACCTAAAAGAAAATCATCGATATTCAAAGAGCCGGACGGGAGTATCCATGATGTTGATGCATTTTCAAAAGTTCCTGTAAAAAAGTTTTTATTCGCCACTCGAACGTGGACGGAGAACATCCATAAGATAGGATGGATAGGAGGGTTGTTTGAGACGGACGAAAACGGAATACTCACTGGAAGATATTTTGGTAGATGTAATGTAAAAGACTATCAGAACGGATATATGCCAAAAGGCAAGAAAGAAATACCATGCAGGGAGATAGAGATATCGCCGGACAATTGGATTATGACAGTTGAATCAAACAATGAGGCTTTGATTGAATTGTCAAAGATTTATGATATAGTCTGGCGACAATGCCCTTGCTTGAAAGGCATAATGAATACCAACGTTACACCGGAACTTGAAAGATTGGCATGCGAACAAATGAAGGGATAAACAATGAATGACAAATTTGTAGACATGCCGAAATGCATGGCGGACAAATACGAAAACGCCGACTTTATTGCCAGCGATCCCGTCCAGTTCCCAAGGCGGTATTCCGGGCGGGACGCGGAGGTCAGTGGGTTCATTACTTCGTGGCTCTCGTTCGGGAATCGAAAGGCGATCATCGGGGCGGCGGAGATGAGGAAATGTCTTGATAAGATATTTGATTTGGCGATTGATGAAAGGCTTAAATAATTAAACACAAAATCATATAAGATGATAACTTCTATAAGGATAGACGACAACAAGAAGACTCCATTTAAATATATCCAAAAGATAAAAGCGTTCAAAAATGGCTCTGAGTTTATATTCAAGCCCGGCGTGAATGTGATTGTAGGCAAGAACGGGAGCGGGAAATCAACCCTCCTGAATATGATATCGAAGTACATGTTGTGCGAGAAAAAGATGTGTTCTGAATTACCGTCAGAAGCATTGTATTTCCCGGATATATTTGATGATGACAAGGTGCTTGACGGGATCAGTATTAAGTCGGATTATATTGGGAAAGTCTTCTATCTCCTACAGCAAACTGAAATGAGAAAGGATGATATATTGGATAATATCAATAATTTAAGTTTGTATATGAATGGAACATCTAGATCCTCTGGGGAGAAGAACCTTCATGCCATGAACTCGCTTTTTGATTTTGTGTTTAACCAAGATGAGTATGCGTTTCCGATACAGAAGCTTATGGAATTTAAGAAAAAGTCAAATGAGTTCTGGGCAAACAGGATCGACAATCTTTTAAAATACTACAAAGACAATCATGTGGTATTAATGGAGAAGGATTTTGAGTATACAATCCTTATGGATGAGCCGGACAGGAATTTAGATATTGACAATATCATGGATCTGTACAAGGTATTGTCATTTCATAAACCGCAAACACAAATTATAGCCGTAATTCATAACCCGGCTTTGATTTACAAGTTGAGCAAGCTGGATTGCGTGAACTTTATTGAGATGACAAGAGGGTATTTGAATAAAGTCGTTGATTTCATGAATAAATAAGGTGATTATATAAAGGATTTATAATTTATTAAAAGATAATGATATGAAAATACAAGTAGAATTAAATTTGGAAGATGTATTCGAGGAAGCTATGTACAACGAAGCGACGTTGAAAGGGGAGTTTACCAGCTCGGTCAGGTTAGCCGTAGTACGTGAGCTTAAAGAAAAGTTCAAAAATGAGTTAATGAGGGAAATATCCAATCCGATATCAGAGAAGATTGAGGATATAGCGAGAGAATCAATGAACGATCTTGTCGAGAACGCCAGCAAGAAGAAATACAAATTCAGGATAGATTATATGGAAGAGGAACTGACAGTAGATGAGCTTATAAGAGGTAGGATCAAGAAGATCGTAGACAACAACATTGAGACGATGATAAGCTCAAGAGCAAAATCTTTTGTCGATGAGTTAAGGAAAAGGTATGATATGGCGTTCGCTGCCTTTGTCGTAGATAACATGAGAAAGCAAAATATGTTGAAGGAAGATAAGATAGCTGAGCTGTTAAAGGACAACCCAAATGAGAAATAGGGAAGATGCCAAAGGAAGACGGAGATCGGTGCTCATGACACTGCCCGTACCGGAGAAGGTCAGGGTATTATCCCCGGCATGGTATAGGGCGGCAGTGGAGTTTCAAGGTAGGCCGGAGCAGGAGCGACTAGCCTTTTGCTCGTGGTGTTGTTGTCATGGAGGGTGTAATTTGTGTATGGATATAAGCAAATACAATATAAAAGGGCTTAAGATATATGGAGGATAAGGTGATTATATACCATTTTACGATTTTAGTGTAAAATGGTATATAATCACCTAAGCGTATTAACTATTAATAATGTTTATTTAATTTAATTCAAAAACAAAATGTCTACTTTTGTAGACACATAAAAATTACACATATGAAAAAGAGTAAATTTGTAAAGGAGTTAGAGAGGATCATCGATATGGTTAAGGCCGAGGATGATGGTTTCGAGTATGGTGGTAAAGTCATTTTCTATAAAGAAGATGATGATAACTATGAAATCTCGGCAAAGAACATCGAGATGAATCTTATGGTAGAGGCCAATACTATGGCTAGTATGGATGATAGGACTTTTGACTGCCTTATGAGTGAGGTTTATAAACAAAAGTTTACAAAGACTATAACGATGTCGGAGGATGAGGATGATGAAGACAATTGATAAGATGACCGATCAGGAGATATATGATCTTACTGATGAGCAGGTAGAGAAATTGATCGTAACAAGATGTGCGGAGGAAGGTGTCAGGTTTATAGATGAGCCTCCAGTCATGAAGACGTATGGCTATAAATCTATTTCTCCATCTCATTTCTTCTACTATTTGGAGGGCTTGAATATAGCCGTTCTTGATCAGAATGATGCTATTAAGATAGCTAAGTTATTAAGTGAATTTGATCTATACAGGACTAGATATGATTTCACCATATCCAATGAGGAGCTATGCAGTAGATTGGATATAATCAATATCAAGCATGTTCCGATGTTTGACACGAAAGATAAGGAAGCTTATAAGTCTGTCAAGGATAAGAACAACGAGATCGAGGAGGAGTATAAAGATCAGGTAAACGAATACAAAGAGAATGTAAAAAAGATGGGTGAAATCCGTGCCGAGATATGGTCAAAAGTAATTGATGTAAGGCGCAAGATTGATCACATGAATCATCTTAAAGTTCTTTTCGTAAAGGAATATCTTCCGTTGGTGGATCACGACACGGACAAGGCTATGATATTTTTCAAGAAGGCTTATGATGTGGATGATGATACGGAGAGATATATTCGTGAAGGAATAAAAGATTATCCTTTGTTTAATAATAATATAGATTAAAATGCACAATTGGTTTAAATGTACGGTTTCTTACGAGACCGATGCCGAGAACGGCATGAAGAAGAAGGTAAAGGAAGAGTATTTAGTAGATGCCCTTTCTTATACCGAATGTGAGGCTAGAATCATAGAGGAAATGAGACCATTCATCTCCGGTGAGTTTAGCGTTGATATCAAACGATTCAGGATAGCGGAATTGTTTGCCATGGATGGAGACCGGTTCTATAAGGTCACGGCTGATTATATTACGGTAGACGAGAAATCGGGTAATGAGAAACGCAAGGTGTTTAACTACATCGTTCGGGCCAATGACCTTGATCATGCCAAGAAGAACTTCGAGGAGGGCATGAAGGGTACTATATCAGACTTTATCGTTACCTGTATCAAAGAGGAGAAGAAGCTAATGGACTTCTATGAGTTTGATGGTAAGATCAGGAATCCGGAGAAAAATGAGAATAGTAAGCAGTAAAGCTAGCTATGAAACCACATCATCCATAGCCGAGAAGTTGATGGAGATAAGTAAGATGGAGGGTACGATTTATCGTATCCTCACATTATCTAATAAGACTTATCTGGCTTCCAAGTTAGGGTATAGTAGGTCCGGATTCTATAAAAAAATACAGAACAGGAATTTTAATATCCGAGAGCTGGCTCAGATATTCGATACGATCATCAACTTCAAAGATCAAGATTGGACTGAGGGTAAGATTAATAGGCTTAAAAGATATAGGGCTATGAGCCTTATGGAGTTCAATAAAAGTTATAAAAAGAAAAAGGCATGAGAGGTAAGATGTTGCCGTGTGAGAGATGCGGGAGGATGGTAGCCATAAGGAGCAAGGGGTTATGTCCAGCATGCAGAGCCAAGGAACTACCGCCAAAGGGGAGGACGGCGATACGGGCGAAGGCCAAGCCCCGGGGTAGGAGCCTAGCCGTGTTCTTTGGCGCCCACGTAGCTAAGTTAAGTATGATAAGAAGATCTGCTACCGGCGCATATATACCATGTCCTGGGGTAAGCAACATATGCCACTTATACCCTAAACGGAAATATAAATCGGTCGCCGAGGATAATGATAACATTATCTACTTGACGGCTGATGAGCATACAAGATTCGATTATCTATTAGATACGATGGATTTTAGCCGGCTCTTGGATGAGTTTGGTAACGTATGGCTGTTGGCAGCCAGAAGGATGAGGGATCTCGCACCTAGAGTCGAGGAGGATGGTAAATTAAAAACCAGATTATTATCATGGATAGAAGAAAACAAAAATTACTTCTAGTTCTTGGATACGAGGCTATAAGTGATACGATATATAGAAAAGGTTCGGTCATGGAAGTCATAAGTGACCAAGAATCGATAGAGGATATGATTTCCCGTTTAGAAAACAGGCATCATATAAATATAACGATGGTAAGTGATAGTAGGATAGAACTAGAGGATAGGTCCGGTTTAATTATGAATATGCTTTCTGCGTGGCGATCATCATTACCAATATTAAGATCATATCATACAGATCCTAAATTTACCGCTTTCTTTGGCATATTAGACGTTTTATCAACTATCCCAAAGAAAGATATGGTAGAGGATGAAAAGCCTGTTGAAGAGCCTAAAAAAGAGCCTAAAGAGGAAATGGAAGTTGAGTATGATCTGGAGACCGAACAGCAGTATTATGCCGCTGAATGGATAAAGGATATCCCGACACCGGTGTTATATAGAATGACTGTTGCCGGCAAGCGCGTGTATTATGAGATGGATGTTGATGGGTATCCTATCATATACGATGGAGCCACTAACAATATCGCCAATGGGTATTGTGATACGTCCGGAGCCTTGGAGAAATGGAAGAATGAGATGAGACTCAAGGGCAAGGACCCTGATGAGTACGCTAACTATAGGGCTGACTTAGGCACTATCATGCATTATCTATTTGGGTTGTATCTGACCGGGGTTAACATAAAGCTGATCCCGACATGGATCAGGAAGGTGGTCAATGAAGCCAAGCTAAGAATAGACAGGTATAGGATGGAGAGGATATTAGTGGATAACATTGATGAGCTAATAGAGGATCTAATATCATTTGCCATATTCTGCAAGGAAAGACATGTAAAACCTGTATTGATCGAGAAGATGTTGAGGTCAAGCAGGTTAAAGGTAGCTTCTTCGGTGGACGCAGTGGTGGAGATGGACAGCGAGCCGGAGACAGTGGAGATAGAGGTCGAGACAGGAGAGTTCTATAAGACGGGAGCCAAGAAAGGTCAGCCTAAGACGGAGAAAAAGAAGATAAAGAGATGCAGGAGGATATTCGCTATATTGGACTTCAAATCAAACAGGAAAGGCAATTTCTATGACGAGTACGCTTTCCAGCTTGAGCTATATAGAAGAATGATACTGGAGAACTACGGAAAGATATTGGAGATAGAGGAGATATATAACTTCGCTCCGGGTGATCCTACCGCTAAGACAAGTCAATATAAGTTGAAGAGACAAACCGATAATCCTATACTTAATATGGCTACGGTTGTATATCTTCAAGGTAAGTATAAGTTTGAGAAAACCAATTATACGGTTACGTCAAGGATCGGATCTTTAGATATAGAGGGTGATTTTGAGTTGAATGGTTTGATAAGAAAAGAGTCGCTGAGAGATTATATATATAGAGTGATGAGTGAGAGGAGAGGATAATGGAATTCAGGGAGTTTGACAAGAGCGTACATCGGTATGAGTTGGATCATAGCAAGCCAAGGAGGAAGATGACGTGCCCGCAATGCGGCAAGGATAAGTGTTTTACGCCGTACGTGGACGTAACCACCGGTCAGATCGTTGGAGAGCAGTTTGGGGTGTGTGATCATAAAAATAAATGTGGTTACTTTAAATATCCAACAGGGAGCGAACTTGGGGACAATGATCTTTTTACCGATTCAAACAAAGTATTAAGGAGGTACAGACCTCCCGTGGATCCGGATATAGCCAACTGCATTCCGGTAAGCAAGATGTTTGAGACGCTTAATCCTTTCGAGACATCTGATCTTCAGGATTATCTATCCAATATATTCGGATCATATCATACCAATAGAGCGTTCAGCTTATATAAGATCGGGATGATGAGATTCGGGGATTGGGGTAAATGCTGCGTATTCTGGCAACTTGATAAAAGTTGGGTGATAAGGACCGGGAAGATAATGGATTACGGACCAGATGGTAAGAGGGTAAAGGTTCCCATGGATCATGTATGCTGGGTTCACATCCTAGACGGTCAAGATTATTTATTAAGGCAATGCCTGTTCGGTGAGTTTCTTATCAACTTCTATCCTAAGGAAGCCCCGGTATATATAGTTGAGTCGGAGAAGACGGCGGTCATCTGTAATATCGTATATCCGGATAGGCTTTTCATGGCATGCGGAGGTATCCATATGTTGAAAAGGGAGATGATAGAGGCATTGGGACGTAGGAGAATAGTCCTATATCCTGACAAAGGATCGGCGTTTAACGAGTGGAAGAAGAAGGTGGATAGGGATATGAGGGGGATGAATATCGAGATAAGTGATTTTCTTGAATCAAAGCCCAATATAAATGAGGGAATGGATATAGCTGATTATTTTATCATTAAACAAAACAATAATAACAATGGCAAAAGTAGTTGATAATTACAAGGGATTCAAGGTGCTTGAAATAACAAGACAGGAGATGATGGATAAGTTTACCAGATATGGGTGCTTAGGTATTTGCGATATGTGTAACAGACCTACGTCCGTGGGCTATTACGTGGCGGTAATCAATCAATGGATGTGCAAGGACTGTTACGATGATTTTATTAAATCAATTAACAGGTATGAGGAGGATATGGAAATAGAAAGCAGGAATTTCAATAGATATTGCAGCTTATTTAATGTTGAAATAAAGGAAACAGAATGAAAGAACTGTCTTTAGCCCAGAAAGCTATGTTAAACGGATCCGTATGCCCGTACCGCAAGATCCCATCCACTATGATAAATACGGTAGAGGGGAAGCAAGTTGGGTGCGAGAAGTGTGGGGCTTGGATGAGATCCGATCCTTTCGGGAAGCCGATGGGGAGGCTGGCTAAGCCGGATCTTCTTAGGAGTATGGATATGGTAATGACTGAGATTAATATATTTGCGTATAGGACAAAACGGGATGTGCAGGATATTTACAAAAGCCTATCTGGTGAATTGGATATACCAATAGAACATGTATCCCCATATAAGATGTCTTTGCCATCGCTACTTAATACCATGAGATATATTGAAAAGTATAGCGATAATCATATACGGATATATGATAGAACCATGGTAAAGAAGGCTTGCCCTAGGCACGGAGCGGTGGCGATCGGGAGCAACGCCTGCCACGGATGTCCGGAGTTCCTGTTCCATGTGGTAAACGGCACGACCGATACGGTGGTGTGTGATATGGATATGAGTTATGGAGACTGTATAAAGGAAGATAAATAAATTTGATAGATAATATTAATTGTATAAAAGATGAAAGTAATTTTTATTCATAAGTCTACTGGATATTATGTAGGAGGATCAGTATTTAACAAGACATGTGGTTTTTACAAATGTAGGGATAAGATGATAGAAAAAGGCATAAGCGAGGATAAGGCTAATATGCTGATTGATATAATAGGTCCACACGTATGTGTGTGGGAGATAAAGGATGGAGACGATCCTTATGAGAGCATGAGAGATAGACTCGGGGATAAAGCCTCGTATCTGGATGGAGAGGATATTATCGTAGAGAATTATGATTATGATGAGGAGGACGAAGAGGATGGGGAAATCGACTGAATATTATAGGACACATCCGGAAGCCAGAAAGAAGAAGGCTGAGACGGACAAGAAGATTAATGCTCGTCCTGAGCAGAAAGCCAAGAGACGGGAGTTGGGTCGCAAGAACTACAAGACCGATAAGCTGAAGGGTAAGGCTTATCGGAAGGGGAAGGATCTATGCCATACGGCTAAGGGATTAAGATATAAATCAAGATCAGCTAACAGAGGATCTAAATCCGATACGGCTGGCGATAGAAACGCACGAGGATGAACGATAATAGGATATGGAAGACGTCCAAGGAAATTATCATGGATGCCTATGAGAGGATAATGAAATATCAGTCGGGAGAACTTCTCCCGGCTCGTACTGGATACCCTTATCTAGACAAAGCTTTGCTGGGGGGATTTTACCCTCAACATGCGATAGCCATAGGAGCTAGACCAGGGGTTGGAAAATCCTATTTGGCGCAAAAGATCATGAACAATGTGATGAATGTCAACATCAATCCACAAGCAGATGATTATGTATGGTTAAGATGTGAGTTCGAGATGAATCCGGAAGACTTGGTATTACGTTCACTATCAAAAAAAATGAACAAAGACATAGAAGATATCCTCCTTCGTAAAATGAATGAAGAGGAGATGCTAGAAATGCAAAAATGTCTTAAACAAGAAAATTCAAACAGAATAACGTATATACCCATACCTACAACAGTTGATGAGCTTAAAGATTTTCTATGGAATGTATATATGCCGGCGAATAAGGATAAGAAAATTGTATTTGTATCCATAGACCATACAGCTCTTATACAAGGTTCGGGTGATGCCAAGAGGAATATAGATAGTTTGATGAATATGTGTAATATAGCCAAAAGAACGTTCCCAAACATCTTCTTCCTTATCGTATCGCAACTTAATCGAGAGATAGAGGGCAGACGTGATCCGAAGGATCATATGCCAAGGCAGTCTGATTTCTATCAGTCTGACTCATTGGGGCAGCTGTGTACGGCTATGGTAGTGTTGAATATCCCAAGGAGATACGGGTACTCCTCATACATGCAATTTCCGCAAGGATGGTATCCTAATCTGGAACGTTTCAAGAGCGAGTCAAGACGATCCTTCCGTGTGGATGGATTATTGTTCCATCATATCGTAAAGGTCCGTCAAAGATCATTGGAGGAGATTGACGCTATACATGTAGATATCATGAAAGGATATGAGCGATATTATCCTGATGGAGGGGTGGTGCGCCAAGAAAGACCGGGAGGCTCGGATGCCCCCGTGGGTAGCGGCAAGCCGGACACGACCGTAGTGACGCTTCCGCCCCCACCTCCCGGTGTTCCATTGGAGCAACAATATATACCGCCCAGTGATGATTTCAATGTAGTACATGACGAAACACCTTATTGACATGAGATTGAGACATAATTACTTGCTTGTAGTGATAAAGGTGCTGGAAACGTTCTTGAAGACCGTATTGTCGGTTGAGGATAAGATGGGGATAAAGGAAATTATATCCTCGTTAAAGGAAATGGCTAAATACAGCATCAGATATATCATAAATCGGGAACGGGAAAAGGAGATCATGAGTATCTGTGATGAGGTATCCAATAAAGTACAGGAGTATAAAAGGATAAATGACAACTCAATGATATTGGAATTGGAGAACCTAAAAAGGGAAGTTGTGGCGGTGGAGGATCTTCTTAGCTCATACAAGGGGGTTCTTGACGCCGAACTGGTGATAGCCGAGGATGATATCAGAATCATACGGGACAAGATCGCTATAAGCCTGAGGGAGGACGGAACATGTAAGAGCATGACTGATGCTGATAAAAGGGCTAGGGTGGACGTAAGATACGAGAGGGCGTTAGAGGATTATCGAATCCTTCTAAGATGCGCCAATACGGTTAGGGCTAAGATGTCGGTTGTAGGGCATCTTAACCAATCTATAAATCAATCTATATCAGTTGGTAGAGTTGGTATGGCTAATGAATCTTATACGGTAAAACAATATGAAAAAGGGAAAGAGATTATCGAAAGCAGACGCCCTTAGGGTGTTGACAAAGGCTTACAATTTAATAAAGAATGATAATTATGCATTTATATGCATAGCAATAGAAAGAATAGCGATTGAATTATCACTTGCTGAAAGATCATGTGTGGCGTGTTATCTTATACCAGAACTGAAGATGTTCAAACCTGTAAACAGAAAAATGGAGATTTTTGGTTTCATTCATCAAAGAAAAACATAAGGTTACATATAATAGAGACGCTAATAGATATATATAACGGAAATGATCATCCCGATATAGTCGAGAGGGTAGCCAGAAAGATCAGGTCAATATTTTAACTCATTAGCTTATGTATAGGTGATTATATACCATTTTACACAAAAAAAAGATGAGAAATGATATACATTTGTACGAAACATTATACTGGGTATCACCAATACCCTCTACCGGTTGCACAAGAGTGAGATCGCCGGATTCTTTTACTGAACTAAACGTTTTTGATTTTACTTACCCAACGAATGTTTTAGGGTAAAACCTTATATCAAAGGCCTCTTTTGCTCAATCGTCTTGTCCGAAACAGGGGACTATATGATTCGATTGAGTGAGACGAAATTAGAAAAGAAGAATGTGAAATTAAATAACATACGTATGTTTTACAACATATCTGGTGTAAAGTGGTATATAATAACCTATGTATATTAATTTTGAACAGATGATGACATCAGGATTAACGATGTCTGATGTCGGGTATCTCTTGATGATCCGGCAGAAAGAGGAGATGGCTAGCGTCATTCCAAAGGAGAAAATAGATAGTTATAAAGCATCTGGTTATATCGAGCTTCAGAAGAATGGGAAGTGGAAGATAACGCCAAGGGGAGGGTCGCTGCTGATGCTGATAGAGACACCCGGCCTGACACCGGAGGTCGAGGGGATCCGGGACCGTATCGTTGGTGTGTATAACGATATGGGTAAGGATACAGGAGCTATCAAGGAGGTAGAGAAACGGCTCGTATGGTTCGTAGCTAATACCAACTTCAAGGAGGGACCTATAGTAAGAGCCGTAATATCCCACATAGATCTTAAACGTGAGTATACGATGAGATTGGATAACTTGATATGGAAACCATCAAATGTATATAGTGTGCATATGAGTTTATCGGAATCAACGTTATTCGATACGATCATAAAAATGTATGGCATGACGTCTGACTTGTATCTTAGGGAGAACAAGAACAAGGAGCTGGCATGGTTGTTCGCCATAAGCCGGCTTCCGGATCCCCCAAAGAGAATGGATAAGGAATACGCTATCACAGGCGATGTTAAGATGGATATCGAAAGGATATCGGATATAAAAAAAGAATTAGGTAGAAGATTAAAAATGTCGATTTAGTATGGAAAGAAAAGAAGTTGAAAAAGTAGTCAAGGAAACGATATTCGAGAAAATGGGTGAGTTTACGGGTCTTAATCATGCCGCCGGGATCAATAACGAGGATGATCTGGAAACTGACATGGGTATGGATTTCTTGGATTTCGTAGAGGTGGTGATGGGGATTGAAGAGAAGATGGATATAAGGATTCCGGATGATGTCTTTGGCGATAAATCTGTCGATGAACTAACTATAGGGATTTTTGTGGATATGTTGTATGATTGGGTTAAGGGTAAGTAATGGATTTCGGATATGATGATTGGGAAGAGGGGTTAGAGACCCCTCTTGTCGATGATTGTGATGACGATCATGAGGAGGAAGAATATGATTTCAGTTAAGGAGTTAAGACCGGGCAATCTTGTAAAAGACAAAGCTGGTGATATATGGAGAGTAGGGTGCGTTACCGGTATGCGTAATGAAAGTGGATCATTAATCCTTGAACGTGAGGTTGATGATGGGATAATGAAATGGTATTCAGGGGAAGATGATGTCATGCCTATTGAGATAGACGATAACCTTCTTGACGCTATCGGTTTCAAGAGTGACAAGAATAGGGACGTATATCGTGGACACGGGATGACCATGGAGGTTTTTGGCGACGAGTATTATCTCGGACTTAGGGATATGGAGGATAACCTGAGCGAGCTTATCCAGATAAGGTATTTGCATAACCTACAGAATATTTCGATGGATTTATATGGGCGCTACATAAATACGGAGAGGCTTTATGATCGTTTCGGAGAATAACTTGCTATGCAAGACGATAGGCGGTGAGAAGGTGCTTGCCGCATCCTACTCACAGATAGACACGTTTGTTCAGTGTCCGTATAAGTGGTATAAGACTTACGTGGAGGGTCACAGATCCACGGAGAAGCACGAGGCTACGTCATATGGTACGGTTATCCACCAGACAATGGAGTATTTCTTCAAGAACGGATGTAGACCTTCTTATGAGGATATGAGTAAGGCTTTCAATTACTATGCGGATATAGAGAAGATTCCTTTTGATAGCGTAAAATCCCAGATCGAGTCTATGCAACATGCGGCTAGACTAATAAGATGGATTGTAGGATTGTTTGAGAGGGATGCTGATGGCAATTATAAAAAGGTATGGTCCGATCTTACGCCAATGGAGAAGGTAATTCGGGGGTCGAGACCGGCCGGTGTGGAGGAGGACTTCGTATTGCCCTATAAGCTGCCAAAGCCCCTTACTTTGGATGGTGTTACGTACGATAAGGTACATATCATAGGATCGGTGGACTGGCGTGGAGAGTATAAGACAAAGGATAGGATAGCTATATATACGATAGACTGGAAATCCGGGAGAAAGTTATTCGATGAGGATAAGCTGCTTCACAATCTCCAGCATCCGATATACGCCTTTTACATACTCAGAAAATATAAGGTATTGCCGGATATGTGCAGCTATTTCTTTACCCGCATGCTGGACAATCAGAACGTGAAGGTAGATAAGGAGAAAGTAGAGAGGTCGGTCAAGGAACTTAACGATATTCTCCTTGATATGTATGATTTCGAGACAAATAAAATAGATAGCTATCAAGCTCACGTTTGGGACGATGCCAAACAAGGGTATAAGTACGAGAAGCGCTACCTCATGGGACGCCAGCCGGCCTGCCTTGAACCCCGCCCCAAGCCCTTATGTTTTTGGTGCGATTTCTCGATCCACAAACAAGGGACATGCAGGTACTCATCGGATTGGGATGATTCAAAAAGAAAGAATAAAAAAGATTAACTTTATTAAAAAGCCTAGGTAAATATCTAGGCTTTAATTATATTTGTGTCAATAAATAAATGATTATGGATAAAAACGAAAGAGAAAAACAGGTATTGGATCTTCTGATGTCTAGAAAGGATATCAGGAAATTGGTAGAGAAATCAAATGAATGTTATTCTAAAATGGATTTCGTTGGCGCCATGAAATGCCGGCAGGAGATAAAGGATATCGTAGACCGGGAATCGAAGATCATGTTGACAAAAAGCGAGTCTTTGGTGAGTTTGATGAACAACGCTGATAATGAATATAAATTCAATATGCTGGTATGGCTACATTCCATGATGTGTATGGCAGATGTGTTTAACGGGATATTGGAGGATTTCAAGGATGGGGTAAGGAAAGCCAATGGCAACTCTAAGTTCGTTAAATTCGATAATCTGGATCGGTTGATGACGGAATGCAAGAAGGAGATTGATTACCTAATGAAAGGTGCAAGTAAATCGTTTCAGATATCTTTCGCCGTAAGAAGCGATGAGTTAAGGGAGATGATAGAGAATATGGTTGGAGACAATATCCGAGAAGGGTATGACATATTCAAGGAAGAGGCTAAGATGACCAAAGAGACAGACAGGAGCAAGATAGAGGAATTTAATAAAAGGCTGGACCATGAGTAAATTTGATGTAAAGATAGGTGATATAGTTCATACCCAGATAGGGATAGGAGAGGTGATAGCCATAAGCAAGACCAAAGAGACTTTGATGGTAAAAATGGACGATGGCCGGGAATGTGCGATAAGACTAGAGTACGTGAAAGACGTTTTTGATAACTACAGAGATGACATATAAATTAAGGCCATATCAAGAGGAGTGTGTTAAAAGTATCTCCGATTACATAAACTCTGATAGACATGATCCGGTATTGATCATAGGTCCTGTAGGTTGCGGTAAGTCACTTCTGATAGCAGAAGCGGCTAGATTGATGGGAGATAAGACGCTGATTTTACAACCATCAAAAGAATTGCTGCAACAGAACCACGACAAGATAACGTCGTATGGCATACCGGCTACCATCTACTCCGCTTCCTGTGGCAAGAAAGAGCTATCTAACATGATATATGCCACGTTAGGATCTATCAAGAAAGTTGTTGGTCAGCTTAAGGAGATGGGAATCAGAAACGTATTGATAGATGAGGCTCATGCCGGATACAGTCCTGAGGATGGCAGTGAGTTCATGACATTCATGAATGAGCTGAAGCCGAGAAAGGTGATAGGGTTTACAGCCACGCCATGTAGACTTAAAAACATGTCGATAGGACAGACATCATATTCCCAACTTAATTTCATCACTCGTATGAGACCGGTGTATTTCAAGAATCCGATTCACGTGATACAGGTAGAGGAGATGATAAGGCAAGGATTTTGGACGCCTCTTAAGTATGAGACATGGGATTTCAATGGAGATGCCCTTAAACTCAATTCTAACGGCTCCGAATATACGGCTGAGTCTATTAGTGAGGCGGTGAGAAAAAATGGCTTAAACAACCTTATTTTGCGTCGATTGATGGTATTAAAAGACGTATGTAGATCTATATTGGTGTTTATGGATTCTGTTGAGAGCTGCAATACTGCCGCCGAATGGATGAACGCCAAGATATGTGCCGGCATGGCGGAGGTGGTTCACGGAGGCACGCCAAAGAAGCAGCGGGAGGCTATAGTTGAGAGGTTCAAGTCGGGTAAGACGAAGGTAGTGTTCAACTATTCCGCCCTCGGTACGGGATTCGATCATCCGGGTCTGGACTGCGTGATAGTAGGAAGACCGACATTTTCGTTCTCTTCGTTTTATCAGTGGCTTGGCAGGGCGGTTAGGATAAAGGACGGTAAGGATGGCGCATTGGTCGTTGATTGTTGTAACAACTCGTCAAGGTTCGGTGATATAAGGAAACTTAGTATAGAGAACTACAAAGGATATGGATGGGGGATGTTTATCGGCGATAAACTAATTACCAATATCCCGATGGGGGATAAGGTAACGAAAACGGATCTGGATATCAAAGCCGCCAAGAAAGACCGAAGGAGGGGGCTGGCGCAGGGCGTAACCGCCGCCCCTGTTCCAGGAAGACCGGATCATCCCCTTGGCTCTACGTTAATGACATTCGGCAAGTATTGTGGATGGATGTTGCATTCAATTCCGG
>ULQL01021581.1_pt1 | contig 33714 bp, 9 predicted proteins | sample 1954411 | NCBI WGS metagenome assembly ULQL01 (sample SAMEA4835654, study PRJEB28245) | human gut metagenome | biome: gut microbiome; material: fecal sample | place: Denmark | collected 2008 | reverse complement strand
TAACTATTATTATTAGGTAAATCAAGAACTCGATTAATACTACGAACAACAGGTATATTACGAATAGCCATAACTTCAAACTTATTCATACCTTTATATCTACCAGTAGTATATTCCTCTGTGAAATCTTCTTCAATAAGGAATCTAGCAGCCATAGCAGTAGTACCAATTAAGTCATTAATAGTTTGTCCAATAGCAACAGGACTAGACCATAGTTTTTTACCTTCAGCATAAGCTCCAAATGGAGCAAATGAAGCAGCTTCAGAAGCAAGACGGTCGGCATGATAAAGCATAAGATTATACATAATACTTTCATCGTCATCACCTCCAATACCAGTTATAGCAATTGCTCCAATAATAGCAGCTCCTACATAAAGTAAATCACCTAAATTACGTCTAATATTTGCTTTTTCATGTTCAGGAAGAAGTTCATAATTAAGTTTGAAATTAACAGCAAATGAAAGTAAATTCTTACCATAAGTTTGGAATGCTTTAAGAACATCACTTACATTATTAATTTCTCCTACGTTACTTTCTTTAAATGGAATAGTCAAATAATCATAAAGACTAGTATAACTACCTTTTTCAATAGTACCTAGAGTTTCATTATAATAACCATTCCAACGATAACGTTTCTTAAAACCTGGATAAAGATGTTTATGATATTGCATAACCATACCACCCAACCAATGTTGTTCAATATTAGCAGAACCAAGTTTATCATAAACACCATGAACTTTTTTATTTACTTCACGAACTTTATCAATAAATTTAGCATATTCTTTAAGAGTAAGTTTGCTATCAGGTTTTATTTGAGCAATTCCATCTTTAAGTTCAAATTGATTATAAATATCTGGAAGTTCAGCAAACTTTTTATCAATATTCTTAATAAGTTCTTTACGTTTAGCTATATATTCTCTTTGTTGTTCTTCATTAAGATAAGTCTTAACAAAATCGAATATAGGATTAGCTTTAAATAGATTATATTTAGCTCGTTTTTTATTATCAGCTTTAGCATCATCCATGAACTTATTGAATTGTTCAAGTAGAGCTTGGTTCTCTCCTCCACGGGGAGTATTTATTACAGACATAAGAGCATCTTGTTCAGCTTTACGATGATACATTTCTTTACTCATTATATCATAACCACCTCTACCATTATCAACAAGTCTATGAGATTTAAGCATAGCAAATAGCATAACATTTTGCATATAATGTTCACCAACAGATTGAGGACTAAATAATAATCCACGAACTCTACGAATATTTTCTCTAAGACCTTCAGCAGTACTAACTTCAGTTACTCTATCAAAGTCAACTACATGACTAAGTTTAATAATAGCATCTTGAAGTGTACTACTATTTTCACTATACATATTAGCCATATAACTAACAGTTCCTTTAATCCATTCAGATTTACCAGCTTCCCAATCTTTAAGATTAATATATTCACCAGCAGCTCGTTCCATAAATATATTACTAGAACCAGTAAGAACGTTAGCAATACCACCAGTAATATTCATCATCATATATTTACTACCAGCAATATTTTGAGCAAGAGAACCTAGTTTAACTAGATTAGGAGTTTTATTATCTTTATATTGTTCAAATACAAGACGACGAATAAAACTTCTAAGATGTTCACTAGTTCTAATTTGTTTTTCTTGTTTATATTCAATTTCACCACCAGCACTAGCTTCTCTATTTTCAGTTATACTACCTTTATAATTTATATCATAAGCAGTATTACTAGTAATAATTTGGTCAGCAGTATAAAGAAGATTTTTAACTGTTTTAACAGCATTATATCTATTACTTTCAATTAAGAAACTATTAAATACTTCTTCCCAATTACGATTAAGAATATCATTATGAATTTTATTATTCTTTTCAATAATCTCATCTCTAGCTTTAATAGCAGCAGCTTTACGTTTACTAAATTCTTCATCACTTTCATTAGGTTCTTTAAATCTAGGTATAGTAGGCAACTGTTGAGTATCTTTATTAACTAACTGAATTAATCTAGGATTAGGAATATCATAATCTTTATCAAAAGTTAAATCTTCATTATTTCTCCAACTAGTATTATTAGGAACATTGGCTGTCCAACCAAGAAAACTAAGAGCTTGTTCAAAGTAATCTTTAACAGTCATATCTTTAGACTTAGGTAAAGCTGGAAGATAACCCATATCAACATATCGCTTATTACTATTAGTAAAACAATACTTTTTCATAAGTTCATTTACTTTATTCATAAGTTCAAGTTGATACTCATTAAGATTAGTATAATTAGGATTATCATATCCTGTTCCTACTTTATACTTATTAATAAAACTACTATATTCTGGATTAATAAGTTCTTCTTTAGGAGTAATATGCATTTGATTAATACGTGGTTCATAATTACCAACAACAGCTGAACCATCATCTTTAATCATTTGCATAGTAGTCCAAATACGAATAGGTTTAATAGTACGAGTATATGGGTCAAAATAATGATTATCTCTATACCATTGTTTATATTCAACACTATCAATACCATATTTGTCAAGAACTTCTCTTTCTTTTATATAGTAATATTGAGTAGTAGTTTCTCTAGTTCTCTTTTGAAGAATATTAATTGCAGCAGTTCTATCAATATCAGTCCATTTATCTAAATCTTTAGGTTTAATAATACCATAAATAGTTCGATTAGGTCTTTCTGCAATAGTTCCATTTTCTTCAACTTGTTCACTAAATACTTCTAGCCATTTATCATAATACTTTTTACCTTTAGCAAAAGCTCTATTTTTATCAAGTTCATATTGTTTCCAATTATAAGTAACATCACATTCACTTTCAATAAATTCAGCAACACGTTTTGCTTTAGCTTTATCAGTACTCTTTTCACCTCTAGTAATTTCATTAAATACTTCAAAACCAGTCTTGAGTTGTTCTAAATCTTCTTGACTAATATCAGCAGTATTAAGAGTTCTAGTAGAATTATCAAAATATTTTTCAAGTATTTTATTAATAGCTTCTCCTACATTAATTTCTTCTTCGCTCTTAGATTTATTACCTGTAAGATAATTATAGAAATCAGCACGATAAATTCTTAATTCATCTTCAGCAGAACGAATAATACCAACATAAGGCATACCATTACCTTTAGTATATTTATATTTTCTAACTGTTTCAGCTTTTATAAGAGCTGCACGTTCTTCAGGTATTTTACGTCCATCAACTACGTTAAATTCATCTTTAGCTTGAAATTCTCTAATAGCAAGATTAAGAACACTATTACCTTTATTAGCATCTTTAAGTTCTTCAAACGCCCAATTTAAATCTTCTATATCTTTAATATCAAGAATATATCTAGTATTCTTACGAATCCATTCTTTAGCTTCACGATATTCAGGAACTTTCATAAGTTCTTCCATACTAATAAGAAGATTACCATTAGCATCACGTTGACTTTCATATTTACTAATAATAGAAAGTTGCTCTTTAAGTTTAGAATCAAATCCTTCTTTAGCTTGCTTATCATAAAACATTTCTTTAACTTTACGAATATTAGTTTGATAAGCACGAAGTCTTTCGGCTACATTTAAATCATGACCAATTTTTTTATTACCATCTTCATCATAAAGATTAGTAAGACTATCCATTTGAGCGTATATACGTCCAAGTTCTTCATCTTGACTTTGCGTAGTAACATTATCAGTAGCTTGACTTAGAATATCTCGTATTCTACTATTAAGTCTTTTATATTCAGCAAATTCTTTAGGAATACCATCATCTCCTTTTTTAAGACCTAATAAACTTCTTTCAAGATTTATAATATAAGTAGAATATTCAATAGTAACATCATTACCATCTTCATCTTGAACTGTAATAGGTTTAAGTTGATGAATAGTAGTCATATCAATAAATTTAGCTTTATTAGATAAAGCAATAAGATGTTCAACACTATTTATACCAAATTTTTGTTCAGCTTCAATAGCAGCATCTCTATATTTCTTCATCTTTTCTTCCCAAACGGGATTATTAGGTTGAATTAATCTACCATCATCATCAATAATGCTATCAAGACTAACAGATTTACCAACTTTAGCAGCTCTAGATTTAAGTTCTTTAAGATAATTTCTAAAGTCATTAGACTCTTTAATACCATTAAGACGACCTTCTTCAACAGTACCCATTACATCTTTAAGTATATTCTGCAATACAAAGTTACGATTAGCACGAATATCTTGTATCCAATAATCCATAAATCCAGTATCCCCATAAGCATCAAATTCTTTCATAAGACCACTTATATAATTAGGATTGGTAGTGCGTAATTGAATCCATCTTTCAAACCAATCTTTTCTAGCAGAATGTACAGTAGTATTGGAATCAACTTGATTAACTAGTTTTTGAATCTTTCTAATATTCTCTTTAGTTTTATCATCAAGATTTGTACTATCAATATCAATTTCGCTAATAAGTTTATATTTATTCTTAAATGTATTAGCACTAAGAATAACATCTAAGAAACGATTTTGAAGTTGTTCATCTTTAAGAACTTTACCAATAACATCTTTATCGTTAATAGGTTTATCGATACCGTCAATTTTAATAAAACGATTGATATCGTTAAGAATATTATTAGCTTCAACATCTATATAATTAGCTATAACTGATAACGAAAATTCAGAATTATCAGAAAGACTACTACTATCAAGATAATTAATTTCAGCATTATTAAGAGCATTAAGAACATTTTGAGCAGCAGGTTGACCATGACGAACAGCACGAGATATAATTAAACTTGCATTTTTAGCAAATCTACCAATAGGAGTTTGGTCATCAACACTACTATATCTATCAGTATTACTAGTAACTCTATCTATTTCATTTTCATTAATTTTAATAAATAATCCAAGTTTACTATCTTCAATATTAGGATATTTAGCTTTATATTGCTGTAAATCATCACTTAAATTAATAACAGTAGTTCCATTAATATTAAGATAAAATTTATCATTAATAGTATATATGGTATTATTCTCAAAAGGAGTATTCATAAATGGTTGGAAATACTCATCAGAAATATATTTACCATATAGTTCAGGAACTTCTTTATAACCTTTATTTACAGCTTCATTAATATTATCTTTAATACCATTAATAAATTTATCTCTTTTTTCTTGTTGAGTAAGACCATTATAAAGAAGAACAGCTAAAGGTTTATGAATGTTATTATTAGCTATAATACTAGGTTCAATACTATTATAAGTTTCAAATGATTCAAGTCTATCAATAGGATAATAAGCTAAAGTTCCATTATAAGTTCCTTTAATATATAAATTTCTATTAATTCTAATAACATTAACAGCATCTCCATTTCTTATTATTCCTACATTATCAAGATTTTCTTGACGATTAAAAGTAATAATACCACTACGTTTTAGACTATAATTAATTTTATTATTAGTAAGTCTTTTAAATGTATAACTAGGACAATTAAAACTATTATAATTCTTACGAATAAAACCAATTATATCTTCAACATTATCTTTATCAATAAAACCATAATTATTAATACCTTTCATAGCTATATCTCCAATAGCTATTCCATTATCGCTCAATCCTCTAAGGGGAGTATTACTTATAAGTCTACTAATATTTCTAGTTCTAAATTTATGACCTTCAACAATAAAAGCATATTTAACTAAATCAAGAGCTGTAAGTTTAATAAGAGGATTGGGATGATTCCAAGCTCTATCAAACAATCTATGGGCTTCATCATTAGTAATATCACCTTGTATGTAATTAATATATTGAATATTTACATTACGACGATTATTTCTTTCATCATTAGCAACTATTTCAATATGTTCAAATACACTACCATCTTGACTAAAATTACGTTTAATCCAATCAACTTTTTGAGCAGGTGTAAGTCTAGCAAATACATCAATTTCAGTTTGTGTAGGCTCAAATATATTTTTAACTACAACATTATCAGTTTTAATATTAACTAATGTACCACTAACTCTACCAACTTCTAAAGCTCTAGATTGTCCAGTGCCATATTCTTTAATATATTTAGGATGAACAAAATCACCATTAACAACAGTAACAGGTAAATTAAGATAAGAACTACCATTATTACCTACTTCTAGTTTATTAATAAGATAATCTTTATAGTCATTATATAACTTTTCAGTCATTATTCCACCTTTAGTCCATTCTGCTATTCTATATACATAATCAATAAATACAGGATTAGCAGTTTCAAATACTTGTTGAGTAGCTTTAACACTAAGAGCAGTACTCATTTGTAAAAATGCAGCTAAACTAGGATAACTACTTTTAGATATATCAGATTTAATAAACGCATCTATACCACCACTAATATCAGGAAAGACACTCTCCAACAGCAAGGTTTGACCCCCCGTAGAGGATGGAGCATAAATATTACTATTCTCAATAACAGTTCTAGCATCTCTAAACACTTTATCACTAGCATAAAAACTTTGTTTAGCACCATATTTATCAGCACTAAGAATATTAAGATTATTACTTATATCCTGTCCGATTGAGTTTAGCCGATTGAATTGTGCTAGAACATAAAGGTCAAATAAAGCCTGCTGAACGCCATTCATTTCCCCTCTAAGACGAGATTTATATGCGTCTGATGAAAATATAAGGTCTGGTGATGAAAATGCGTCAGAAACGCTTAAATTGAATAATTTCTTGAAAGTTTCACCATAACTTTCATTAATAATATCAATTAGCTTTTTACGTCCAGCAAAATTAACTTTTTCACCAAAACCAAGATTATGAGCAACTTCTCTAATAGCTTCAGTAAGCGGATTTTTAGTACCTTCCGCAAGAACACTATTGGTTTCTTTCCATTTACGAACTAGTATGTCAATAGCAGGTTGCCACATAAATCCAATAGCAGTATCATAATTACTTCCAAAATCAACAATAGTTTTAAAAGCATTAAACGTATAAGTATTTTCATTATGTATAGCTCCCTCTTTCATAGCATCGAGAATATGAGCAGTAGTCTGAGAACTATAAGGATTAATCAAATAGCCATCAACATTCTTATTATCTCCAGACCAACCAAAATTTTTATGAGTAATACGAATATGTTTATTACCAATAGTTTCAACATTTTCTTTACCATATCTATTAACAGCTTCTTGCTCACTAATCACATCAGTAGTGTACATAACTTTAATACCTTCACTATGATTAGCTTTAGTAACATTTCCAATACTCATAAAAGTATCTCGATTAACACTGATACCTTTAAGTTTAATACCAGAAGTAGCAGCATCAAACCAATCAAGTTGAGTAAAGAAATCACTAGGAGCAACAGTTGTTTTATTAGCGCCAACTATTTCTGCATAAGTTTCATTAGCTTCTTTGACATTTTCAAAATTAGAAGTAGTAGTATTTTCTTCAAATGCAGCAGGATTATTAAGTATATCAATAAATGATTGAATAATAGCATTAGTTCTAGCAGCTTGACTACTTGTATCCTCCACGGGGAGTTTCAAGTATGATTCGTAAGACTTAAGTCCACCATCATTAGCAATTTTTTCAACAACTTTAAGATTGCCATTATAACCTTCAAGAGTAGCATTAATAGCATCTTCGCTATTTTTTAAAGAAGCTCTAATATTACCTTGTTTATTATAAGTTTTACCAAGAATCTTACGACTAGCTTTATCTACATTATCTTTAACATAATTAATATATCCTACTTCATCTTTAGTATATCTAGCATGAGTAATTTCAGTTGGAATACCTTTAACAAGATTAAATGTTTTAGACATACCATAAACACTATCAACGTCAAAGTCAGAACCAGTTTGAGTAACCCATTCATCTGGAACAACAATAGTACTACCATAAGCATCAGGAAGAAACTCTTTAACATACATAATACATATAGATTGCTTACCTTCAGTAGGAATACGATAACCAATCATAGTACGTAAGCTATCAGGAACTTGTTCAATATTTAATCCTTTAAGTTTACTACTCCATCTAGGAAGTTTAATTTCAGTATAATAAACAGGAGTGCCATCAACTTCTCCAATCTTTTTATATTGAAGTTTACTATCTGTTTGAGTTTGTTTATCAACTTTAAAACCAAAATCAGATAACTGAGCAGCATGCCAACCACTAATAAGTTGCCTAGTAATATTAGTATTAAAATAACTATTAGCAATACTTTCTAGTTTACTATTAATATTAGATAAGAATAAAGGAAGATTATTAAATCCAGCACTATCTAAATCAAAAAATTCAAGAAGAGCTTTCTCAACTCCTCGTTGTTGAGCATTTTCTTTAAATCTATCAAAAAATACAAAACGATTAAGATTTTTAATAGTACCATTAGAATTTAAATCAATATGACCATTATCATCTAATCCAATACCAAGTTCAGCACAAGTTTTTTCAAAACTATTTCTAATATTAGCTACATAATTATTAAATACTTTATCTTTAAGTTCATTAAGTTCAGTTCGATTAGGAAGATTATCAAGCATTTTCTTCATAATCTGAATAGCAGCTTTATTACTAGCATCAACCATATGTTGAGGAACTTCTTGCTGACGATAAAGATAATTATAACTAAATAGTTCAGAATTATCAAATACATTATTATCAAATTCTTTAAGAGCTTCATCAGTTAAAATACCATCATTATTCCAAAGTGTCATTCTGTTATGTTGTGCAACTTTAACAGTTTCAACAGTATTAATTTGATGAATACCTCTATTAGTCATTATATTATAGACTTTTTCAAGTTCTGTTCCTTTAATAAGTTTAGGAATAAGAACAAACTCAGCATTTTTTACTTGTCTAGGAACTTCAATGCCAACAGTAGTATCATAATATAAATCATAATAGAAATTCTTTTGAATTTGAACTTTATTAGCAAATTTAGTCCAATCAATTTTATCTATTGGAGTATCATCTGTAAGACTTTGAATAAGTCCAGTATATTTATCTAATTCACCAGCAGCAGTAATACGACGAATCCATTCCTCAAGAGTAATATAAGATTGAGCATCATTAGCATTAACACCGCCTTTAAATGGTTCTAATATTCGTTCTCTATCTTTTTTATCAAGTCCAGCTTTTTTAAGTTGATTATCAAGTCTATCAATAACAACTTTATCAGAAGCTTTAAAAGTATTATAAATAGTAACACCTCTAAATTTATCTTGAAGAACTACTTTTTTATGTTTAGTAACACCATTAACAATATAAGGAACAGTAACAGCATTACCTTTAATAGTTATATCATATAAATCAGTAGCTATATCTAAATCATTTTTAGTAAAATCAGTATTACCAAAAGGATTACCACTAGCTTGTACTTCTTTAATACGTTTTAGAATAGCTTGACCATTCTTATAAAAACTTTGGTCACCACCATACATATCGTACATACTATCTCTAACAAGATAATCATTAACTAGAAATTCAGCTAAAGATTCATTATTAATCCTATCATCAATAAATGTACCATATTTATTTTTAAGTTCTTTATAACCATTAGTTATATATTCATTTAACCAATCAGCAACAGCATCTTCAAGAGCAATACGTTGTTCTGCATTAAGAACTACTTGATTATTAACATAGCTAAGCCCACGTGTAGACCCCCCGTAGAGGATGTCAATAGTCTTACCATACCCAATTAGTTCATTAAACGCTCCATTACTATTAGGAGTAATTTTACTAACTAAACGCTTAAAACTAAATACTCTACCAGCTAAAACTTTATGTCCATCTTTAGTAGTAAATACATTACCTTTTCCATCTTTATGGTATTGATTATAAAAATGTTCAGGTTTATTATTATAAGTATCACTAAATTCAAAATCTCCATTAGTTAAAATAGGATTACCATTAGCATTAGTTTTAAACATTACATTAACAGCTTGAGCCATATTAGTAAGTTCTTGAATAACTATATTATAATACTGTTTAAATAATGGATGTTCTCTATTTATAATTTTAGTTCCATCTTCTAATTGACTACGTAATCCAGCAAGACTATATCTAGGAGCAGTAATAGTAAAGTTTTTAGGAGCATCACTAGGTATAGGAAGTAAATAATTAGCAGTAGGAGTTTCAGAATTATTAATATCAGTCATAAATAATCCCATAGCAGTAATTAAATAATCACCATCACTCATACTACGATATAAGTCATTATTGTTATTATCTAATTCGCTAATACCATTAAGAAGAGAAGTTTTAAACATACTACGAGCATATTCGGTAAGTTTAGGAGTTCCATTTCCAACTCTTCTAAATAATCCATAATTAATTATATTACCATTACTATCTCTATGTTCAAGAAGTAAATTACTATAATCATATTGATGACTAGCAAACTTTTGTTTAGCATAAGCTTCAACCATAGCGTTTTGCTCTTCAACAGTAGATTTATCATCATTGATTATTTTAGCAATATTAGTAATAAAACTTCTATTAATAACATCAGAACTTAAATTACCTTCAGGATTACGAGAATTAAGTTCAACAGGAATATAAATAATATCTTTAAAGACATCAGCCATTTGATATATAATAGAAGTATCACCTCTATTAATAAAACTATCAGGCATTTTAGTTCCTTTATCCTTTTTAAGTGCTTCTACATATTTATTATAATTTTCAACTGTACGATTAATAACATTAGCAAAATTAATAAGATTATTAGCCATAGCAACACGACCAATCTTAGCAATAGCTAAATTAAAACTAGCTTGATTAATATCTGGAAATATTTCTTTAAAAGCATCATATAAATAAAGATTAGCATGAGGAGTATTTTTATATCTATCATATATACGAAACTTTTCACGAGCAGCAGGAACACGATTAGTAATAATATTATTCTTAACATTATTATAAAAAGTATTCTGTAAAATAGTACGAGAATCAGTATTAGGATTAGTTACACGAGCACGAACATAACTATTACCATTAGAATCAGTTTGAATATAAGTTTCAATTTTAGATATAATAGGTTTATTAAACACCATCATATACTTATTAGCAAATACTTTATTTTTGCTAAGTAAATCATGTAATTGAATCAAACATTCACAATTTGGAACAGTTTCAGATATACGTTTAAGACTAGCTATAAAATTATCTACATTACTAGTATCAGCACTAGCATATAATATTTTAGATAAGTAATTAGCATCAGAAAAAGTAACAACTCCTAATTCATTATTAGTATCAAAAGGATAACTTCCATTATCAAGTTGAGAAGCAGCAGTAAGTTTAGGTAAACTCGCAAGATGATATTTAATAATTTCTTCTACGTGTTTATTAAAATCTTTAACTTCACCAATACTTAAATTCCAAAGTTGAGTCATTAAATCAATACCATCATCTATACTATTTTCATCACCTTCAGTAGAAGTTTCATCAAGATAACCGCCTAATTCTTCATAATCAGTAGTTTGATATAATTCATCTCGTTTAATAAGTTTAGCTACATTTTTATTATTAAAAAGAGCTTCATTAAATTCAGTATTAGTTAAAGAACGAAGTAATGCTCCATAATTAAAATCTTTAGCATCACCATATTTACGAAGAAATGCTCCAAGACCATTAATTTTAATAGCAGGACTTGGATTATTAATAAAACTATTAAGTTCATTACTTTTAACTTCATCACTTCCGGCTAATTTCTTAGCACGTTTAAGTCCAGCATTAATAACAGTTTCATTAGTACGTTTTTTAATTTCATTAAAATTTAATGGAGCACCATTATATAAAAAATTAAAACTAAGTTTGTTCATAATATCAGCCATATAAGTAATAGCTGTATCTCTAGCTTTAATTGTACTAAACAAACCACGTTCTTCTTTTTCAGCAACAGAAGCTACATCGTCCATATTACGAAGTTTAATAGCTCTAGCTTCAAGAAGAGCATTATAAGCTTGTCTTCCAGAAGTTTTAACATTAATACCTTTGTCAGCTATAATCTTCTTAAAGATTGGGTCTTCAATCATAGCTATAAGACTATAATAATCTGCATTATTAGAACCATGTTCTTTAATAATAACATTATTAAGATTATTATATCCTACAAGTTTAATATTTCCACAGCTCATAAGTTTATATTTAAGTTTAAATTCATTAATAGCAATACCTCTATGACTAATGTAAAGTAAAATTTAATTACATCGTCATAGAGGTGGTTTTCTTTCGTTTTAAGCGACTTTTATCTTTGCTCGATTAATTCTACATACAGCTAAAACTGATGCGTCCTGTGTCAAGCAAAGTGGCAAATTCGGGCTGTTGCGCTATCGGCAAACGGTTAGTTAATTCAGCCATATTCACCACTATATTATCATCAACACTACTAAACATATCAAGTCCATCATTAAGATTATCATTATTATAATTATAATCTTGACTGTTATCTTCATTAGGATTTTCAGTTTGTTCTATACTAGCAGTTTCTTCTTCAAATTGAAAAGTTCCTTGAATAACCTCTTGATTACTTTCTTTAGGTATTTTCTTAATAGCTTTATAAGCATCTCTAGCAGCAGCTAATAAACTATCTTCATTAATCTTAATACCTAACATATCAGCAATAACTTCAAGAAGTTTACTAAATAAAGTCTTACGTTTATTAATTTTTCTATTATCATATTTAATTTCATTAAGTGCAGTCATAAGAGCATTACTAGTAATACTTTCAACTAGAAATTCTTCAAGAGCTTCACTTGTATTAAAGTTCTCAAACAGATAAGGTTTAAGTCTTTCTTTAGTATTATCATCTTGAGTATCAAGCCAAAACTTAAATTTATCATAAATAGGTTTAACTAAAGCAAGAGCTTGTTCAGTATTATATTTAGTATAAAGTTGTCTATGTAAACTTTCATGAAGTATAATATTAACAACTCGATAAACTCTTTGACCAGCAATAGCAGAACTATTAAGTTCAATAGTATCTGTATCACGATGATAAACAGCATTAACTTGATTACCATTATTATCAGTAATACTATCTACAACTTGAATATTCTTAGGTAATATACCAATTTTTTGAAGAGAATCAATATAATCAATAGCAGTTTGGTCATTAGCAAAATATTTTTTAAGTCCACGAGTTAAATTCTTAGCAGTTATAGCAGATTCAAAAGAATTAAAATTAATAGCATTAAGAGTATCATCTAACATGAACTCTGATAGCTGTTCAGGTATTGCTCCATCCTCCACGGGGGGTCTACCCTCAAGCTCATAAGTAATATCGAGTTTAGAATGAACATCAATTTGCCAGTTACCAGCAGTTTCATTAGTATTAGTATTAGCTAATTTAGTTCTAACTAAACCATTACTAATAATAAAATCTTGATAACTATTATAACTATAAGTTTTACCATCAATATTTATAATAGTTTTACCATTTTCACGATAAATATATTTATTAGTTTTATCATTAGTTTTTGTACTATCATTAATAAAATCTTTACTAATAGCAAATTGAGCATAGTTAAACATTTCATCAATAACAGGACGAAGAGCATTATCTAATTCATCAATAGTACTAGCATTAATACCATAACTTTTACCTATTTTAAAAGCATTATTAACAACATAAGGAGAATTAATAATAATATTACGTTTATAATTACCAGCATCAGAATTAATAGTAAAAGCATAATCTTTACCATTAAAATGTGCACCTTTAACATAAAAGCCTATATTAGTAGGATTAATACTAATTTGAAGTCCAGTATTTCTATCTCCGTTAATAAGTTTATTATTTCCAAATATATCTCCAAGACTTTGTTTAAGTTCACCAAAACTTATTTTACCAATAATATAATCTCTACAAAGATTATTAACTTCATTTTTAATAGAATTAATAATACGTCGAGCATCACCTTTAAGTAGATTACTATTTAATGGAACTTGTTTACAAAAAGCATATAGAGAAGTACCATCACTACTTGGAATACTAATAACAGGCATACCATTAGTAGTAAGATTTTCAATAATAGTAGGTTTGCTTTCTCCATTAAGATATAATTGACCTTGTACAACTACACCAAGTTTGTTAATATTTTCATCATAACCAACTACTGTTTCTTGTACATCATTCCATTCGCCATTAGCATCATCAATAGTATTAAGAACTCCATATTTAACATTAGTAGCTCTAATCTTACCTTTAAAATCACCTTTTACTATTGTAATAGCTTGGTCATAACTATTAAGAAGATTATTAAACCAACGATTAATACTAGCTTCATGACTATTTTCATAAGGCTGATTAAATATGTATTTAGTAAGATTAACAAGATGTCCAGCTAAATCAAAACTTGCAACAGGAGTAGTAAAATCTCTAACTATATCAGGATATTTAGTTTCAAATTCTTTAAATAGATTAACAAGTTCTTCTTGTGTAACTTCTTCTTTAACAGCAAGTTCATATAAATGACCAATAAATTCTTCGTCAAATCTATCGCCATCAAGAATACTAATTAAAGCATCTTTAAGTGGAGAAACAACTTGACCATTTTCAGCATGAATATTATATTTCCAACCTTGATTAACCATATCATAATTACCAAACTTATCAATATTTGGAACTCCTATATAACCAATAATTGTACTATTAGCAAGTATATTAATACGTCTAAGCTTACTATCATATTCAGTTTCTAGATAATCACCTTGTTTAATAGAAGTAAATGCTTTAACATTTTCATTCTCTACTATATATTTAAGATTAACATTATTAGTATGTTCAACTTGAAGTCTTTCAAGACGTTCTTTAGCAATACCATCTACATATTGAACAAATTGTCTAGCATTAAGTTTCTTAATAGTTGATTCGTCAGTAGCACGATATTTACCTTGATTATTAGTGCTGGCGTAAAGATAGTTTTTTATTTGATTAAACAAGTAATTTTTAATAATTTTATTACCCGTAACACTATCTATATATTCAACTAATTGACCAATACTAAGATAGACTTTACCATTAACAATTTTACCTCTAGTATTACCTTCACTATCAACACTATTAGCAAAATCATTCATAATAGCTTCTATATTGCGTTCATTACCTGTAACAGTAGCATAAGTAGCATTAAGTAATAAACGTCTAGTACTATCATCTTGAACAGAACTATATAAACTACCACCTGTAAGACCATCAATAATATTATTAACTATATCGCTAGCTTCTGTTTGTTCAAATCCAGCTTGACTAAGTTTATCAATAATAGATTGTCTAGCATTAAGTAAATCACTACTAGTAGACTCATGTCCTAAAGAATCTTCTAAATCAGCAATACTTTCATAAACTAAATCAGTACCTATTTGACCACGTTCAAATTCATCATCTGGAAGAGTATTATTAACTTCAGATTTAGGAGTACTAATAGGTTCTTGAGAAACTGGTTGTTCAGTTTGAGATTGAGGTTGTTCAGTATTAGTAGGCTCACTAGGAACCGCTTCGCTTCGCTCCGCTATACTCCCCGTGGAGGATGGAGATGAGTTAGTATCATCTACATCAGTTTCATTAACTTCATTAACATCAGGATTAATAGGAGCAACTTCTTCCTCTTTAGGAGCATTATTAACATCATTTTCAATCTCTGCAATTTCAGCTAATTGTTCTAATGTAGTTTTAAGATGTTCATTACCTTTAGAGCTTAAATCAAGTGCAGCATAAGCATCTCGAATAGTTTTATCTATATTTGGTTTATTACCATTATTAGCATCTTTAATAACAGAATTGACATATTCTTTACCATATTGTTTATAAGCATTACGTAAATCATCCATAGCTTTATTAACAATCTTTTTACGACTATTATCAAAGAAGTTATTAAGATAAGTTATACGAGATTTAATATTATCATCAGATAAATTAAGTTGATTTTTATTAACCTCAACATTAATCTCAGCATTAACAACTTCTGCTAAATCTTTAAATACTTCATTATATTGTTTTTGAAGTTGAATAGCTGATTGAACATCATTTTTATTTTCAATATCAATAGGGATATAAAGTTTATTAATAGCATCTAGACGTTCATTTAATTGAGCAATACGTTCTTGCTTAACAGAATTATTAATTGCTGCATTATCTTGAATAGTTTTAATATCTCTTTGAATACTATTAATAATATGTTGATAAATACCATTCTTAGCAGAATTAATATCAACATCTTCAATATGATTATTTGTAATATCTTGATTTAAAACATCATTAGCCCAATTAAGAAGATTATTATAATTTTCTTGACGATTACGAGCATGAACCATTTGGGTAGCTATAATACGACCAACTTCAAATCCGCCACCAAGTCTATTAACTTTATTTAAAGTAGTATTATATTCATTTTTAAGATTATTAATTTCAGTTTTAAATCTATTAATAAGTTCATTACTATTTTGTTGTTGTAATCCAAGTTTATTAGTAATACTATCATTAAATTCTTTACTATTAATAGAACTTTCAAGAAGTCCTAAATTACCAGCGTTCATAGAATTAATAATAATATTATCCATATATTCTTTTTCAGCTATACTACGAAGTTCTTCTTCAGTACCAGTAATAATATCTGGATTAACCTGTTGACCATTTTCATCAGTAATAGTTATAAATGGATTTTTACCATTAGCAATACTATTAAGTCTTTCTTGATATGCTTGAAAAGTAGCAGTACGACCAAGAATTTCGTTTTCTCTTTGTTTTTCAGCAGAAGTCCAATCTTTATCAAGACGTTTATTAATAAACTCTCCAGCTTTATTCATAACACTACTAAAAGTAACACCACCAAGAGCACCCCAAAATGCTTGCTCCCATAACATTGGGTCTTGAAGATAATCTTTAATAGTTTGTTGAGGAATATCTTTATCAAATACTTTTTTACCATTATATAAACCATCTTGACTAGCTATATAATTAATAGCTTCTTCAACTCCTTCTGTCCATTCAGCTCTAACACCATGAAGAATATCATTACCCACATCTTTTAATGTACTAGTAATAGCTTGTTTAGTAGTTTTATTACTTAAAGCATTAGTAATTGCAGCGGCATCATCAATATTACTATTAAATGCAATATTTAAATTTCTAAGTCTAGAACTAGTTGTATTACCACTTAAAGCATTTTTCCATAAGTTTTTTAAACTATAAACTTGCCATACATCAAAAAGAACATTAGCCCAATCTTCAGTAAAAGTAACATCAGCACTATTTTTAGCAATATCTTTAGCTACTTCTTCATCAGACATATCTCTATATTTAGGATTATTATTATAAAACTCTTCTCTTTGTTTATCATTCATATTAGCAAGTTGAGTTTTAGAATAATCTTCAATATCATTATAAGTTTGTCTAGCTTCTTGATAATTTTCAAGATAACGAGAAGGAACTCCAATAGCAGTAGCTTCTGCTATTCTACCAGTAATGGCTCTACTCTTTTGAGTCATATTAATAGCATTAGCCATTTTATTAGCTAATTTATTAAACTTTATGCCTTTACCTAATAAAGAAACACCTTTAGCAAGACCAGTACTAGGAACCATAAGAGTTAAAGAACTAGCTATACTAGGAGCATTGCTAGCCCACCAAGCAAAATCTCCAATATCAAAAGCAGCATTAGGATTTTCTCTATATATAGCTAAACGCTCATTAATAGATTCTTTTAAAGATTCAAGTTCAGAACTTATTTCAGATTGATAATCATTAGGACTATTACTAACCATATTATAGAAAGCATCAGCTAAATCTGCAAAACCAATAGCTGTACCAACAGTAATTTCATTACCAATCTGTCCAATCATTCTTAACCCTTGTTCCCAATTACTTTGATTAACAGCACGTTCTTTATCAAGTTTTTCTGGGTCATCAACAGGATTAACATAAACATCATAAGGAGCATATTTATCTATATCATATTGATTAAGATTATATGATTGCCCAGCAATACGACTAAATAAATGACCACGACCCCGGTCACTAATAGAAGTGCCGGGGTTGTAATCAACTAAAGTAGGAGGCTGTATAGCCCCCTTTTTAGTTTTAGGATTATATTCAGGATTAGGTGTTTGATTACCACCTTGTAGAAACTTTAATACATCCATATTAATATAGATTATTAGTTAATTCATCATAGTAATATTGAATAACATAAGGGTCTGAACTGCCATTAAGTTGAGCAAGTTTAGTAGCAACATTTTGTTGAATAGCTTTAACAGCATTTTCATCTACTGTCATACCAGCTTTAACAGCAGTTACAGTTTGTTCCCATTGAGATAAATTATCTACAATATCAACAGCATTTTCTTTACTTACTAAACCAATAGTTTGATTATTAGTAGAATTAATTAAATTAAAACCTCCACCATTGGGTACTAATTTAAATTTATCAATTCCAGTAAATGCAGCATTATTAGTAAGAGAAATAGGTCTATTAGCATTATAATAATTTTCTACTTTACCGGCAGCTCTCCAACTAGTATCTTGATTCCAAGATTGAATAATAGAACTATCAATAGCACCACTACCTACAAGTAAAGTAATAGGTTCTCTTTTAAGTTTACCTTCTGTATCATAGTAACCTGCAATATTAATTTGAACTCCAACATCACCAGTTTTTGGGTCACGAACAATAGTAGGAGTAATCTCATTTTCTTTAGCACTTCTAAGATAAGCTGTATAAGCTTTTCTATCTTCAGAAGTCATAGGTTCAAATATTCCATTTTCACTAGTAATATAAGCTTCACCTTGAGTTAAATCAATACCACTACGAATAGCCATCATAGCTTGTTCTTCTTTATTCTTTTTATAAGCTGAAAGTTTACTAGCTTCTTCAGGATTAGCGTTCATCATAAAATTAATTTCAGCTAATTCTGGAGTTAAAGCACTAATACCAATAGTAGAAGAAGTTATTTGACCACCATCAAGAACAGCATCATTTTTAGATTTAAGAGAATCAACATAATCAATTAAACCAATATAAGGTTCTTTATTGCCTGTTGGCAATCCAGCATGATGTTCTTCGCCATTAGAGTCAACTCGAACAAATTTATCACCGTAACCAAAAAATCTAGTCTTAGCAGAATTAAGAAAAGCATTTAAAGGATTTCTAGTATCTTCAGCTTCTTTAACAGCTTTACCAAAACTATAAATAGATTTATGATAATCTTTAGGTAATTCAGCATATCTATAACCATTACCATCAGAACCAAATCTTATTCCAAGACTAGCAGCTTTTTTCTCTCCACCAAGAGCATTAATAAACGAATTATAAACATCATCATTATTAAAATATTGTCTAATAGAACTACTATCTCCAAATATCTGATTAACATATTTACTATATGTATCAGAATATTTATTACTAGGCAAATCACTTAAACTAATAATAGAATTATATGTATCAAATCCATCAATACTATCTTGAGATTTACCAACTTTAAGACTATTAATATATTCTTGATTATCAATAATATCATTGAGATAACTAAGAGCATATGCTCTATCAGATGGATTAGTAATATTAGTCATAATACTAGTTCTAATATCATCTGGATTAGCAGTGCTTAAATTAATATTAATATCAGGATTATATTTGTTAAGTAATCCAGCTATTGATTGTCTATTGCTAGTAATTTCAGCTTGAGCTTGAGCAGGCATAAAATTATCAATACGAACAGGAGTACCTTTATAAGTTAGATTATCAATAGCTTGTTTTCTTTGAGTTGTACTTCCTAGTCCAGCTTGTTTAGCTAAAGCTAATTGAGCTTTCCATGCTTCACCATAAGTAGTATTACTACTTTGATTATAAAAAGTCGCAGCATTATAGAAAGGGTCAATACGTTTAGCAAGATATTGTTCAGGAGTAAGTAAAATACCATTTTTATCTGTTATATCAGGATTACTACCATTTTGGTCATATTTCCATTTAGCAATCTTATAATCTTGTTCAAGACTAGCTTTAGCACCGGGAGTATTTTCAATAACAGCTTTAACAGCTTCAGCAAGTTTAGCTTTACTTAATCTTTGCCAATCACCTTTAGTATGAGAATAAATCTCTCCTGTAACAGATTTAGTAATATCATCAGTAACTTTTCCATTAGCATCAAGCCATCTTGTTTGACTACCGCCGCCTTGTTCTTTAGCAGCCCATTGAAGTGCTTGATTAAGTATCTGATTCATAGGAATTTCAGAAACTTCTTTATCAATAGGAGTCCATTTACTTCCACCAATAACATTACCATTCTTATCAGTTATATCTTGATAATTATATTTATTAACAGCACGATAATAATTCTTATAATCTTCAGATAAATCAGTACGTTTATCAAGATTATCCATATATGCTTTATAATCTTGTTGAGCACGTAAACGACCAATCATTCCAGGACTAGAAGTTATATCTCCATAAGTACCAACTATATCATCAAGACTAGAATAAGCATTTCCATATTGCATATTTTCGGTAAGAGCATTACGAACTTTATTAAGTTGTTCTTGACGCCAAGCATCTTCAACTTCATTTAAATCTAATTGAGCAAGTTGAGCATCAATCTGAGATTTAGTTTGAATAGCTTGTTGATGTCCTTGTTCAAGAGTATTATAAGTTCTAGCTAAGACATTTAAGTCAATAGGATTAACTTGTTGTCTAAAAGTAGGAGTATAAAAGTTTATCGGCATGATTGTTTTCCTCCAAGTTTTCTACGTTTACGAATAATAAATTCATCATAATCAACTCCAGCATCTCGCATAATTCTATCATCTACATTAGGAGCAGATGCCCTCATAGCACCAATAGTATTATTTAAAGCTTTACGATTTTCATATCTACTAATCATATCTTGAATACCAGCATTAATACCACTAAATAAATTATTAATATTAGTTACTTTAGCTTCTCTAATACCATTATCAAATGCTGTTTTTCTATCTATATATTGATTGTATTGTTGAGCATTAAATTGACGAACACTTTGCTGATTACGTCTATCTTGATTAATAAGATTAGTTTCTATATTTTCTTTATTACCATAAAGTTCATTAGCAGCTTGACCAGCAGCATTACGAACTCGTTGTTTACGAGCTAAACTTACACGACTACTAGCAGTATTAGAATCAATATCACGATAAGCTTCAAATTTATCTTCTCTAATTCTATCAAGTTGAGGATTAATATTATATTTAGTTTTAAGTTTATTAGCACTAATAAGAGTAGGTTGACCTGGGCCTTTCATTTTATTGATAGCTCTTTTACTAGCAAAATAACTAGCTAAACTGCCAGCAACATTACTACCTAAACCAATCCAATCAGCAGTAGTAAGATTTTTAAATTTACCTTGACCTTTACCATCAGAAGATGTAGTTCCTTTAGCAGGTGTACTAGTAGAAACAGGTAAAGTAGTTGGAATATTAGCTTCTACTTTAGGTAGATTACGATTATAAACAGCAGTAGGAGGAGTTTTAGTAGGAACAGATTGAGTTGATTGACTTGACTTACTTCGTCCTCTACGGGGGGTCTTCCCGCTAGATTTAGTTGCAGATAAACTTGGAATATTAGTATTATTCATACTAATACCTTTATTATTTCCATGACTCCAACCAGCTCTAACTAAACCACTAGTAATACCAGCACCATCTTCAAATAAAGGAAGTCTGCGTTCTGCATAATATTGAGGACGACGATTTCCATTATCAATATTAGGTTTATTAGTATTAGTATTTACATTATTATTTTTAGACCATCTTCCATTTCTAAAAGTATAATCACTACCAACAATAGTTTCTCCTCTAGCAGATTTATTAATAGAATAAGCAGAAGTTCTATTAATAGTTCTATTAGTTATAGGGGCATAAGCTCCAATTTGTTCATCATATTCCCAAGTTCTTCCGTGACGATTAATTCGAGTTCCACCAACAGCAAATTTATCGCGTAGACCCCCCGTAGAGGATGGAGAATGAATTAATCCATTCTTAACATTACCACTAATACTTACAATCATATTTTTTCCTCCAAGTTTTCTAGATTTACGACTATAACCTTTACTATATTGTCCTACATGTTGTCGAGTATTAAATATATGTTTAAATTCTTCTGAATTAACATCTTTAATATCAACTATATCAAGACCTTGTTTACCAACATCACCTGTAAAAATAAAATGTTGATAAGGATTTCCTTTATTTCTACTAGTGCTAACAAGATCTTCACTAGTTATAACATTATATTTTTTATTTTCTGGATAAATACCTTTAGATTTAATATATTCTTTTAGTTCGTTATTACTAATACGTTTACTTTTTTTAAGTTCTCTATTAATAGCTTTATTATAAAGTTTATAAAATTGTTTTTCAACATATTTTCTATAATTATTAGAAAGTAGTTTACCAAGTTGATTATTAATATCTTTATAATACATATCTTTAACTTCTTGTCCAGGTATTTGATATACTACATCATTGTCAAAAATATCATTATTATAATTAACTACTTTAAAATTTTTATTATCAAAAATTACTCCAATACCAGGGTCATTAGCATCAATACCTTTCTTTTCTAAAATATCATAAACATATTTACGAACGTAAGGTATAAAAGTATTATATATAGGTAAATTACTAATTTTATAACCTATAAAATCATTAATATAATCTTCTTTAACATTACCAGTTATTTGATAACTAGGTTTATATTTTATATTAGGGTCATTAATAAATATTTTAATTTTATTTGCAATAAACTCATTATAACCATAAAGTTTAGAATAGTCTTTATTAACTTTAGAAATAATATCTTTATAAGGAATATTTTTATTTTTACTTAATTCTGTTCTAGCACTTTTACCATATCTAAACAAATATGGAAGTTCATAATCAGTATAAAGTTTACTTTGTTCAGAATTATCAAAAGCAAAATCAGCATTTTTAACCCAATTTTCTCTATTACCTTCAAATTTAATAGGACGTCTAACGGATACTACAAATCCATCTTTTTCATTACGATGTTTAGCTTTTGCATATCCAATACCTGTACTTAAACTATTGGAAGAATAAATAGTACCTTCTCCATTATATGAAGAATTAAATCCAGCTCTACCAGCTCCTGTATCTGGAGCATAAGTTGAAGCATAATATTTAGCTCTATTTTCAGCAGTAGGTTCAATACCGTTTCTTCTAAGTATATTATTTATATTTTCTTCATTACCTGTTTCATGTACACCTCTAACAAATGTATTATGTTCTAACAATCTATCTTTAATAAGTTTATCTGCTTGTTTAGGATTTTTTGCAGCAGATAAAGGAATAGGATCGTAACCATAACGAGCATTCCATTTATTAAAAGTTTTAAGAAAAGCTTTTGTATCATCAATATTAGTTTGAAGAATATCAGGTATATCAATAACTTTTCCGTTACTATCTAATATATTAACAAAATCTTTATATTTACCAATATTAGAAGTTAATTGTTTTCTAAGAGCTTCAAGAAGTTTAGTAGGTTTAACACCAAGAGCTTTTCTACCATTATTAACAGATAAATTATAACGAATATTAGGAGAAATAGAATAATAACCTAAAGCATCTCTACCTTTAGTAATAGCTTTTTGACTTGTTCTAGAAATATTTTTATCTAAAGCCATAGCAACTTTAGTAGCTTTATCGACACCTCTTAAAACTCCAGCTCCACCTAATAATATATCAAATTCAGGATTAACTTGTTCAAGAGGAGTCATATTAACTTCTTTTCTAGCAGGAACTTTTTCTAAAGTATTATTTGCTATTCTATAAGTTTCTGGATAATAAATAAAATCTCCTTGTTTAATACCACTATTTCTAGGAGATTCCATTATAGGAGTTACTCTAGTATTATCACTTTTAGCTACATGTTTTTCTTTACCATATTTAGCTTTAGTACCATCATCGTTAATCCCATTTCTATCTTTAAAATCTTCTTGAGCTTTAAATACTTTATTAGGATTAGCTCCACTCATAACTAATTTAGCAGGACTAGCACCATTAAGTATAGGTTGTGCAGAATAAACTTTAAGTTCATTTCCATTAGTTTCAACTACTTCACCACCTTCTACTTCAATACCAGTTTTATCATTAGAACCAATATCAATACCACCTTGACTATGTTTTCTTCCATTCATATAAAAGAAATTATTACCAAGAGGTTGAGCAATACCACCAGCAACTACATTTGGTATTTTACCACCAACAGCATATTGTTTTTGAGGAAGATTTCTTCCATTACTTCTAGGAGTTTGAATAATATTAAATGGAAATGTTGGTCCAAGTTCATCATCACTAGGAAGAGATTCTTTATTAAAATCTTTAACATAATTAATAAGTCTACCAGCAGTATTATTCATTAATTTTTCTCTATTATCTTTAGATACTAAATTATTTACACCATTATAGAGAAATTCATTGTCAAGTCTTATTAAACCAGTAGATTTAGCAATTTTATCATAAGCTCCACCAAGTGGAGGAATACCATTTTGAATAAATCTTCCATTACGAGTAACATTACCTCTAAATGTACTAGGTAAATTACTTATATGAATAACTTTATCTTTTCTAGGCATTTTATATAATATAATGAGAAATTGTAATTTGATTGATTTTAAGGCTCTCTGCTGAACGATAGTCTATCAGTTGATTAATAGTTCATACCTATATATAATAATTCAACAGAGAGCAAAAGACTAGCGTCTATGACCGCCACAGCGATATACATTTAGCCTATCTCGATATACTGATTGAGGCATAACAGATTGTTGAACAGTACCATTAGTAATCCATTCAGGACGTTCAAGACCAGTTTTAGGAGCACTATAACTAGCTTGGTCAGCTTGTTTAACTTGAATTGGTTGTTGTCCTTTACTTCCAAACATACCACCAATTAAACTTCCAGCAGCACCAATAGCAGCACCAATCCACGCTTTTCTACGTCCACCACATTTATATTTATTAATAAAACTAGAACGTTGATACATAGTCATTGGATTAGTCATTTTATCAGAAGTAATATTAAGTTGCTGTTGACCAGCTTGAAGTTGTTTACGTTGCTCAGCTTCTTGAGCAATACGTTTATTTTCATTAATTTGTTGATTAGCAGAAATACCTTGACCTATTGCAGTACCTAATTCACTAAGTCCTTGAACTCCTGTAATAGAACTAGCAAGATTACCTAAACCGGGAAGAGCTTGAGCAAACTCAGTACCAAAATTAGCTTTACGTCGAACTCTACCACCACATTTAAGAGTAAGCTTATCATTATATTGACCAACATAATCTTGATTAGCATAAGCACTAGTTAAAGCTTGAGCATTTTGTAAAGCATCTTTATGGTCTTGTGCAGCTTGAGCTTCTGCTTGGGCTTTTTCTTGAGCTTTCTTTTGTTTATTACCTTTAATTATACCACCAGCAATACTAGCAGCTGCACCAATAATAGCACCAATAAAAGCTTTTTGTCTTTGTCTATCTCTATACTGTATCATAATTTTCTAAATTGAGTTTGAGCACATTCAAGACTTTCAAATTCAATGCGCTTATTATCTGAATTATTAAATATAAAACGAACTACAAAATAATTACCATATACTCTACGAAGTTTATCACTTACTGTATTAGGATGTTCTTTAATAGAATTACGAAAATAATTAAAGTTATATTGAGTTAGTTCATACCAAGGTTTTTTATACTTATTAAATTCATTAAGTTTATCAATATTAATATCTATATCATCAGTATCATTATCTTCATTAAATATACGAAGTATATCTCCAGCATAAGGATGTTCTCTTAAATCTACAGGATTATTAATATTATCACTATAAATAGGAATATATATCTTACGTACTTTATATTTAATAAATTCAAGAAATTTAATAAGTTCATAAGATTCATTAACTATAATATCAATATAACTATTATGAACTAATATAGGTTCATCGCCAACTTCTTGTTTAGATACTAAATATAGACTTCTACTATCATCGCCCATGTGAGTATTAAATCTACCATAATTATATTCATGAGTAAATACATGAAGAGGGCAGTTAAGTCTATCATCGTTATGTTCAGTTTGAAAGTAACATTTAGTTTTAGTAGACCAAGCATTATTAAAATAATAATCATGTAAACTAATAAAACTACCTACTTTATAATTAAAACTAATAACTTCATTATGTGATTCTATAATAGATTCTTTAGTATTAGGATTAATATTATCATAAGTATAATCAAATTTAATTAGAATACGATTATTAAATTTATCATGAGCAAATCTAACTTTATTAGGATGATATTTATCTAACCATAATTTAATATCTTCATCCATTATTTTAAGTTGACCATCATCAAATTGATAAAGTTTATGAAAATCATCATTATAAAAAATATAACCAAATTCTCCAACTATATATGCTAAATCATCTTGCAGTCCACCATAACCTTTATCACTAGTAAAGACTTCTTTATAATCAACTTCAAAAGCATCAGGTTGATATAATTGAACATTTTCATCTCTAGTTTTAAGTGCAGCACTTATATCAAACATAAACATACTATGTTGAGTATGAACTAAAAGATAATATCCAATTCCAACTAAATTAGTTATACTACCTTTATTTTCAGTAATATTTTTATAACCTTCAATAGGAAATATTCTCCAAGCATTAACTTCACTTTCATCTTGAATAACATTACTACGTCTTATAGTTTTATCAAAACGAGTAATATTAATAATATCATTACGATATTGAGTTAATAACTTAGGAACATATTGGTCAACATTTCCAATTGGGTCTTTAAATAAATCAACACTATTTTTAGGTTCTACAAATGTACCAAAAGCAACACTTTTCTTGTCAGTTTCTTCTTTAATACTAAAAGCTATCTTACTAGGTTCATTATTAAAACGTTTACTTTCAAAGAACTTATCACTATATAAAGGAAACTGAATATAAACATTGAATGGAATATCAAACCAACATGGTTCATCACCACTATAATAATATTGATTATTAGTAGGAGTATATAATTTATAATTGCCTTCGTTCATTATAACTCCATTATCATTATAAATAAGAACACCATCATAAGTCATTCTACCATTATATCCATGTTCAATAGAATAAGTTCCACCATTATAGCAAACGTCATTAAGTCTTACAAGTTCTTTTTCTTTGCTAGTATAAATATTTTTAGTACAATTAAGAACTGTTGCGAGAAACATAGTTTCAGCATCAAGTAGTAATTCCTTATAATCATCCATTTCAAGAGCAGTTCCTTTTCCAGCTCTACTATCAGTAACACTATCAGCAACTACTAGTTTATAATTATTAATAGGTTTATATTCATTTCTACTAATAACACCTATAACTGGCATATTATAACTATAAGGATAAGTAGTATTAACTACCATATCAACTACATCATGTTTTTCTTTATAAGGTTCAAATTTACATTTACCATCAATACGAATAATATTAAAATCATATTTAATACTATCATCAATATCAAATCGACCACTATATAGATAACATTTATCACTAGTAAAATTATTAGCTACAAAACCCGGTTTTGTACCCCAACTACCATCTTGCCAAGTAACATTACTAGCTATATTACAATAATCTTTTCTAGTTAGTAATCCAGTATATCTAGTAATAGGTTCAACTTTTTCATAACTAATAAACCATCCAACATAACCTAATTCTTTAATTTGATTCCATAAAGTAGTATCAATATTAGCACGAATATAAAACTTATTAAAAGTATTATTCATATTATACACAAAATCTCTAGTATGTTCACCACCAATAGCTTCAGCATCAAATATTAAATCAGGTATTCTAAATAGTTCATCACCATTAATATTTTCGTAATAACCAAATTTAGCTTCATTATCATAATTACCATAAATAATTTGATTACTAGTTGGAGTATAGCTACCACTATTTATAACTTGATAAACATATAAATCATTATATTTATCTTTATCTTGATAATCTATAAAGTAATTAGAAATAAGAGTATATAAATCATCTCTATTAGTTGCTTCTAATTCGCCAGCACTATTAAGTAAAATATTAGTTAAAGGATTATTAATAGGTTCAGAAGTATAAACTACAATTTTACGATTAGCTATATATCTTTTAACATTAGAACTAATAGTAGATATTGAAATATCTCCACTAATAACAGCCCAATATGGAATATTACCATTACCTTGATTGTTCCAATTAAAAGTAATTATAGTACAATGAGAACCATCATTAACAACATTATTTATATATTTATCTTTATTAGATAGTTTATATCCTCTACTAGCATCACCATATTTATCAACAAAATGAATAAAAAAGTTATATACTTCTCCAGGAATAAGAGTATCGTTCTTTTTACGTTCATTAAAATCATAACTAGGTTCAATAATAGAATGAGTAATTCTCATTTTACAATTATCAATATCAAATATAGTATCACCAAATAATACTTGTCCACTAGTAAATACAGCATCTTCTGTAAATCCAGTTCCATTATAAACATAACAAGCTATTTTAACTGTACTGGGTAAAGTATAAACAGATTGATTATTTTCATATTTATAACTTGTAGGAATAATAAAACAATGACAAGCAAGATATTCTTTAAGATTATGACTACCTCTACTACCAACTTTTATTTTAGCATTATAATTAATCTTTAAATATTCATGTGCTGCAATACCTTGTATAACTGTATCATTAAATAAAGTTCTAAAAGTACGAAAAGGATATTGATTATTATTGAATACTTTATCAATATCTTTAATTTGCCAATCAGCAGTACCAGTAATTTGAAGACTAGCCATTTTAAAATATGGACTTTTTTCACTAACAGCATTAACAGTGGTATAATCATTATAATAAGCATTAACAGCTTTATTACGAAGTTTTATAGTAATATCTTTAACAGCCTCTTCTAATGTTTTACCATTACTTAAAGTTCTGTCATCGTTATCAGTTTTTTCATTATAATTAGCAATATATATTCTATTCTTATAATTAATGATATTACCAACATTATAATAATTATAATAGTCAGTAGTTAAATCAGCAACATTATATTCAACAAGAATATCTCTACTAAATTTAAAAATATTATTATTTAAATCATCTGTTCTAAACGCTTGAGTACTATCTTTTTTACATACAATAAAACCAAGTTGATAAAGACCAGAACGACCTCCACTAATATTTATTTCAAAAGTTTGATTACATATATCTTTAGAATCACTAAATGAATCAGTATTACCATAACAATAACCATTTGGTTCATCTTTCGGTTCATAAACATTAGTTTTTCTAAAACAAACTTTATTAATAACTTGTGGAATTATAACATCATTAAAAATAGGAAATCCAATACTATACCATTTAGTATAATTAGTTTTATCTATCTTATATCTAATAAATATAAAATAAAATCCTTTATAAGCTCCACCACTAACATAATTTAAGCCACTAATAGTAGGTAAAGTTATTTGTGGAATAACAGACATTTCAGAATCAGGACGGTCAGAATCTAAATCAATATTAATAGTTTTAAGAGGAACATCAATAGAAGCATCACTTTCAGCAATAGCTACTATAAGATGATTTTTAACATTATAAGTATATGTTCCTTTAATCTTACCACCATTATATTTCCAATTACTATTTACTCTATAACAATTATCAACTTGTTCATTATATCTATAAATATAAGATTCATTAGAATCAGTATTAACAATAAATAAAATAAGTTCAGTACTAGTTGGAATAACACCAACTACTTTAAAATTATTAATACCATCTTCATGAATAGCATTGGCGATTACTTTACAATCTTCAAGTCCTTCTTCATTAACAATCATCCTACCATCATTACTTACTTTAATATTCTTAGCAGCAATTAATGAATAAGGTACACAATCACCCGGATGTTTATTAAGACTAAGTTTCTTTTGTATATTCATAATTATTTAGGAAAAGTAAAGTTATAAAAGAACTCATTCCAACCACTATCATCATCGCTTTGTTCATCTAATAGAATACTAGTCTTAATATCTTTCTTCATACTTTCCCATAGATAGAAAGGATTAGTTCCATATTGACTAGCAGAAAGATTAAACACAGGATGTTTATATCCTCTCATAAGCATACGAGCCATACAATAATAAGTAAGACCTTGAATTAATTTACCGTTAGCAGGTATAACAGGAATCTCACAATGATAATTATCACTATATTGAGTTTCAATATCTTTATAAACAACTGTTATACAAGTATCATTAAAATTAAGTTCAATAGTATTACCTCCAATAAGAATATAATTATGATTTGACTTATCATATCCTCCACGGGGGGTCTGACAATGAGAATGAACTTCATGCTGACATCTTGGACATTCAGTATTATTATGAACTGTATAAACAACAGGATTACATCCTACTTTACCAGTATCAATAACTTCTCTAGTTCTAGAACCATTAGGACAACAATCATCGGGCATACCAAGATAGTCTTTATTAGTAGCACGCTCCGGACTTTCGTCCTCCGCTTGACCCCCCGTAGAGGATGGAGCAGATTCAGTATCACTACATCTATATTTACTACCATCAGCTCTAGGTACTTCACAACCATTACTATCATATACTTTAAGACCGTCATCAATAAGACAACATTTACTTTTAGCTATCTTATTAATGACGGTTAGTTTCATTTTCTTATCAACTTTACGAAGAACTTTAAGTTCATTCATAGCGTCAACACACCAAGCAGGAACTCTAGGAATCCAATCACTTCCATCAGGATTGAAATCATTATCGAGTTTAGCAATGATATGCTCTATTGTAATAGTTTTATTGTTTGCCATAATTTATAGATTTATCAAGAATAACTCTACCATCGGCATCAAGCATAATGCCAACTTCTTTATATATGTCAAGATAAACTTTAATAAAATCAGAATAACTACCTTTAAATATCATTTCATGATTAACAACATAAACAGATTGTTTAGTAGTTCTACGAATTATATTATTCATCTCAAGTTCTTTAATATATCTATGAAGATGAATAAATGAACAAATCTTCTTAGTTTCATCATTTTCTTTAAGTATAATTTTATTAGAATTAAACTTAATAGTTTTAGCAATATAACAAATCAGTTTAACAATAACTACACTTTTTGCGTTATTAGTAATATAATTTAGTAAGTCAGTACTTATTTGAGCATATCCTCTACGTTCATAAAAACTTTGAATAATTTTTATTCTAGAAGCTTCAGCTTCAACAATATTAATATCTTTAAGTTCTTTTTCAACAAAAAATGGACTAGGAATTACTTCTTCAAGAATAATTTCAGTTTCACGAACTTTACGAGTAACAACAGGACTTTTAAAATTAAATTCAGGCATAACTTTATTTGTTTAATGATTAACAACTTCATCAGTATAACGAAAATTCGACCTCAGGTGGCGATATTTTAGTTAAAATAAGTGTTAAACACGCCATGGGTGGCGTAACTTTTTTTTATTTTTTCTTCTAACTTATTGATTATCAGCGATTAATAAATGTTAACCCTATCTTATATATATACATACAATAGCAATATTAATAAGTTCAGCATTAAAAAGATTAGCAAAATCATTAGTGGATACTCCCCGTGGAGGATGAATAAGATTAGAATTAGCTAGAATTAGTTCAATATCAATCCCATCCTCCACGGGGAGTTGAGTGGAGCGCAGCGGAACGTCCAACTACATTACTTTATTTATCACTATATCTAGTTTTATTACCATTATTATGTGCTCCACGTTCATACTTTTGTTGATTAACATTTCTAATATATTTAAATGGAGCATTAGGTTCTCGTTCAAGATAAACAAGAAGTTTACTTCTTAATCCTAATTTAAGATTAAAAATATCATCAACAGTTTTACATTCAGAATTAAGTTGTTTAGCATCTTTGCCTCTAAGTTCTCTGTTAATATAATTAGCATACTTAAATTTAATAGCACTATAACTATGAGTTCCATTATTAATAAGTTGTATTTCATAAAACTCTTTATTAGTTTTATAAACTACATAAGGAATACCATCATACTTAAGTCCACGAATTTTATATATCTCTGCTTCTTCTTTATCATAAGGTTTAAGACCAGCATCAATAATTTCTTGTTTTTTAAGTCTAGTAGCGTTCCAATCAACATAAGTATCTCTAGGTTTATCTCTATATCTCCAGAAATTAATAACTAAATCACCAATCTCATATTTAAAATGATAAGCATAACCTTCAAGAACACATTTATGAACACCATAACTATAATACCTATGAATGTACTTTTTATAATCAGAAAGACTTAATTCAGAACGTCTTGTAGCAAGTTTAAGAGCAATAATATAATCGTTTGCTTTTTTAGCTAAGTTACAATAACGCAAAAGTTGGAGAAGAACAATACGTCTTTCTCCAACTGTATAACTAAGTTGATTATTAATTAATTGCTCTAACTTATTAATTAATTCAACATTATCATTAAGAAATTGAAACCCATATTCATTAAGATTAATTTTTAAATCATCTTTAATAACTTGATTTTTACTTTTAATATAAGCACGGCAATCAGCTTTCATCTTATTTATAACTTCAAGTTCTTTATTATATTTTGCCATATCGTCATTAGAAGTTTCAATAAACTTTTTATAATAATGACTAATATCTATATCTTTAATCATAATTTATCTAGTTACAAAATTATCAATAGGAGTTTCATTTGTTTGACGAGGAACTTCAATAAGATTATGTTTAAATACAATCTCTTTAAGAGCTCCAATCATATCTTCAGGAATAAGAAATTCATCATCATCGTATTTAGCTTCATCATCAATAGGGTCATAATTTACGTCTTTAGCTTTTTCAACAGTTTCGGTAGGAATAAGATAAGGAATTTCAAATGGAGATTCAATAATAATAGAACCTATATTTTGAAACCAATCTTCATTATTACTAAAGAAATAAATATAACCATTAATATAATCATAAACAGGAAGATTACACATACCTGCAAGATAATGATAAAACTTAGCACTAGCTTCTTTTGCAAATGGTATTTCTATCCCAGTATGTCCGGTAGTTCTAATTGATTGGAAAGGTAAGTTATTAATAAGTCTAACTGGCTTTGGAACTTCTTGTTTAGTACGTTTAATTGCAGGAAGCCCAAGAGTTTGACTATTATATAAGTCACCATCAGGAACATTAATAATAGAAACACGAATACGTTGTTGCAAACCTTTATCAACATATTTATGATTTTCATAACTTTTACGAATTAGTTCATTACGACCATGAAGAATAGCATATCGAAGATTACGTCTAAGAGGAATACTATTAGGATTGCCAACAGCATGAGCAAATTCACTAACTAATTGATTAAGACTAGCCATGTTAAGATTGACTTGCGTTTTCTAATTGATGAACTCTTTGTTCAAGTTCATTAATCTTATTAGAATATGTTTCAACTTTAGTTTTAAGTTCATTAACTGTTTCAGCTAATTCATTATGTTTTTGTGTTATAACTTTAACATCTTGTTCAAGTTCAGTATTATTAGTATAATCAACAATAGAATTTAATAATTCAATTA
>ULQL01028187.1_pt1 | contig 33806 bp, 31 predicted proteins | sample 1954411 | NCBI WGS metagenome assembly ULQL01 (sample SAMEA4835654, study PRJEB28245) | human gut metagenome | biome: gut microbiome; material: fecal sample | place: Denmark | collected 2008 | reverse complement strand
AATCTCAAGGCCGTTCTCTTGGCCGTCCCAGAGGCCGAAAGAACCGAAAACGCATTTGGAACGGCAAGGAAAAGAAAATCAGGAAATTGTTAAAACAAGGGATCGGAAAGGCAAAAATCGCCCGAATGACGGGAATAAGCGCCAGCTCGCTTTACTCTTTTCTGAAACAAAAGGGAAACTCTTAAGTTTTTTGTCTTAATATGCGTAAAAAAAACGTTCCTATCTCAGCAGAGTCAAAGTGTTCACTTGTCTTGGATTGAATGAACACAAATTTTACAGATGGCTCTGTTTCATGGGTTAAGACGTTCTCTATATCAGAAATTTCATTAACGAGAATTCCATTTATAAGAATTGCGGTACCGTCTATTCCAATTTCTCAATTTTGTGTCATTATGTCATCAGGATCAAAACGTTCGACAGAATATTTATTAATAATGCATCTGTTCATAAAATGTTCAAAGAACCTTCTTTCGGAATAATTCTGCAAATCATATTCTATTGCGTGATTGTTCATAAAATTTTGTATGATTTTATTCATTTGCGTTCTGTCCTTTTTTATAATGCTTCTACAAAATCGATTGCGTGTTTTATACAAACATCGTGGTTATGATGCAGATGTTCGCCCCAACGACCAACGCCGAACAGGTGTTTCGGTTTGAAAAATTCCAGAATTTCTGTTATCGCTTTCGTTTTCCCGATCAACGGTAACGGATACGCCGCCGGTGTCGTGTAGTTGAACAAATTACGTCCTTTGAACGTTAATCCGTCCGCGTCAAACCGGTCGGCGTTTGTTTCCGTGAAGACGCCGTAATTTTTGCTGTCTTTGGCAAAGTTCGAAATGAAAAATTCGCGATGATGCAGTTGCTTCGGATCGGGAATGAAACGCCAATGATACGGCGTCGGATTCTCGTCCGTTTCAAACAGGGAAATGACCAGTTTGTTGTATTTTATTTTGGTTATTTGTTCCGTTTTTTCATAGAGCGGGGTGTTTGTTTGACTTTGGAAAAGAAGCAGTGAAAGAGCCTTTTTCCAAAAAACGATATTGCGTGGAAAGAATATTTAGTATATATAAGAAAAACGAACATTTTTTATAGAGTCAAAAGTTTTTTCGACGACAAAGAATCAAGAATAAAAATGAATGATGATATTGAAAGACTTATTCATATAAAATGATGAAATATATATCCCCCGCGAAAATAATAATCGCGGGGGATTTTTTTTAATATCCGCAAGCTTTCCAAGAAACGGACACCGGATTATTCGGCGCAACCACATAGCAAGTATTTGTATGAATATTACGGAATTTGACAGCCCGACAATTATCGTCTTCAGCCTGTCGTCCCGTTTCATTTCCGGTAATTGTATAATCCGTTGTCGTAAACGCTTTTCTGAAGAACAAATGTGTTCCTGACAAGATGTTTCCTCCCTGCTCAATCCAGCCGTCAGACCAAACCCGATACCACTCCGTGCCGCTGTGATACGTTTCCGTCACATACGGTTTGGTGCAGTTCGACAAATCCTTGTCCGCTTTAGTAAATAAAGCATTTGCGACTTCAACTGATTTATTTGTCGCGATTGTTGCTTTATCAGCGGCGGTCTGAGCCGACTGTTCTGCGTTTTGAGCTTTTTGGGACGCTTCCTGTGCTTTATTTTGCGCTGCAGCCGCATATACCGCCGAATCCGAAACCGCTTTTCGGATTGACGGAATCAAACTGTCCGCCTGTGTGTCGTCGAAAACGTCGACCGTCACCGCGCGCGCGGCTTTCTCCGCCAGCTGTTGGATCTGCATCGTCAGCTTGTCAAAGCACCGTTCCAGCGTTTCCGCCGGCAAAATCTCGTTTTCACGATAGTCCGTTTCCTGCGTCAGCGGCACTTCGCGCATAATTACGATTTGCGCATTGTCCGCAGGCGCAGTGGCAAACACCAGATTGCCTTCCGAAACTGTCCAGTCCGTTCGTTCCGTTTGAATATCGTTCAAAAGCTGGTAAACCTTTAAATGCTCTTGAGCTAAAAAAGGAAACGGGATTGCAAAACTTATCGCCACCCCGTTTCCGATATAAGCCGCTTTGTTTGTCGTTATGCTTATCGTCATTTTTTTACCTCATAAAAAAAACAGGCTTGTCAAGCCTGTTGTTCTGATGAGCATACTTTTTTGAACCAATAACATTATGTTATAATTTAATTATAAATGCAAGAAGAATCTTACCGTTCGTGACACCCTGTTGATGAAGCAATCCTCAGCTTAAGATATGAAAAAGGCGAACAAAAACAATTTAAACAATATGAGATTACACATAACAAAAAGTTTTCAAACCGGACTAAGCCTGTTAAACCGACAGATATAACATCTTGCTTATCTTTCCGTTCCGCAAAAACAGGCGCATGATAATCCGGACCGGAGGAAACAAAATGCCGCAAAAGATACCTGTTTTTAAAACACATATCCTGTTATTCCTGCTGTTGTGCGTCGCCGCAGGCGTTTTATTTGCCTTTACGCTGGAAGAATACTGGAATAAAATTCAGTATGAAAATATGTATCTGGAACTGCCCGTTTCGCCTGTCTTTCTGTATATTTTCTGCCTTCTGTCTTATTTAATGCAGGGATTGGCTTTCGGTATTATTTCGGAACACCCCAAAAAAATGATGTACGAAACGGCGGTGCTGCTTTTTTGGGCCCAGTTCATTCTGGGGCTGTTATGGCCGGGCATTTTTTTCGGTCTGCGCTTTTTTGGAACTGCACTGACAGATTTGTTCGCCGCCTTTATCCTTTTGACTTTGACATTCGCCGCTTTCAGAAAAATCGACCTGCTTTCCGCCTACATGCTTGTTCCTTACGGCTGTCTGCTGATTTTCATCGGCGCGCTAAATATCTGGTTTTTCCTTGTCTGACTTCTTTAAATGATATTTTTTCCTTAAAGAAAAAAACGTGTTGACTTAAAGTCAACTTTAATTGTTATCTTAGAAAAAATTTCTAAGGAACAACGCTATGACTTCCGATCATTTTACAGATCTGGGCTTTGCCAAACTGGACACCAGCCGCGCAGACAGAACGGGTATGAACGAAACGATTTTCTGCCCCGGAAAAACAAAAGAACAGCTTTTAGCTATTTTACAGGCTTTTTCCCAACAAAGTAAATCCGTTCTGGGAACAAAATGCAGTGCCGAACAGTTTGAATACGTCCGCAATGAAATTCCCGACGTTCAATATGACTCCGTTTCAAAAATAATCAGTTTAAAAAAGGGCGTTCAACCCTGTCTGATCGGGAAAATAGCCGTCTGTACCGGTGGAACGGCCGATTTGCCGGTCGCACAAGAAGCCGCCGAAACAGCCGAATTTTTCGGGGCGAACGTAGAGCGCTGCTTTGACGTCGGCGTCGCAGGGATTCACCGGTTGTTTGCCAAATTGGACGACATACGCAAAGCCGACGTTGTTATTGCCGTCGCCGGAATGGAAGGCGCCCTGCCCGGCGTTATTGCCGGCCTGGTTGATTTGCCCGTCATTGCCGTACCGACGTCTGTCGGTTACGGCGCTTCTTTTTCTGGAATATCGGCTTTATTAACCATGCTCAATTCCTGCGCCGAAGGAGTTTCCGTCGTTAATATTGACAACGGATTCGGCGCGGGTGTGCTGGCCTGTAAAATTATCAGACTGATCGGAAGGAAAACAAAATGAATACTGTTCTGTACTTGGAAGGAGCATGCGGCATCAGCGGCGACATGACCGTCGCGGCGCTGCTGGATCTGGGAGCTGACGCGCAAAAACTGAATCAAGCTTTAAAAAGTCTGACCGTCAAGGAATTCGATTACCGTATTTCTTCCAAACAGTCCTACGGCATTACCGGGTGTGACTTTGACGTTATTCTGCATGAACACGCGGGCCATGATCATAAACACCCCCACGAACACCATCACTCACATGAACATCGTCACTTAAATGATATTTATGCCGTTATTGAACAGGCGCAAATGACCGGACGGGCAAAAGAACTGGCCAAAAAGATTTTTTTAATTGTCGCGCAGGCAGAAAGTAAAGCTCACGGCTGTCCTGTCAGTGAAGTTCATTTTCACGAAGTCGGCGCCGTTGATTCGATTGTCGATATTATTTCCGCCGCGGTTTTAATTGACGATTTGAACATTACTGACTGTATTGTCACCGGATTAACCGAAGGATCAGGTTTTGTCAGCTGTCAACACGGCGATCTGCCCGTCCCTGTCCCGGCGGTTCTGAATATTGCGGAACAATACGGTATACCGCTTCGTTCTTCCGGTGTGACGGGTGAAATGGTAACACCGACAGGCATTGCCATAGCCGCCGCTTTGCGCACACGTTCGTCATTACCGAAACAATACAAAATCGTCAAAACAGGAACAGGACTGGGCAAACGCGACTTCGGACGCGCCAATCTGTTGCGGGCCATGATTATTGAAGAGGATTCAAATAACGATCAGATTTATATCGTCGAATGTAATATTGATGATGCCGCCGGCGAAGAGCTGGGGTTTGCGATGGAAAAACTGACATCGGCCGGCGCGCGCGACGTTCATTTCATTCCCTGTTTTATGAAAAAAAACCGTCCGGCTTATATTCTGCGGATAATAACCGGAGAAAAAGAATTGGAAGAAATAGAAAAAACCGTTTTTCGTTATACTTCCACGATCGGATTGAGAAAATACCCGGTTGACAGAACATGCATGTCGCGCACAATGATGACCGTATCTTTACCGGAAGCAGACATTGCCGTTAAGAAATGTTTTTTGAAAGACATTGTGCGGTATTATCCCGAATACGAAAGCGTCCGGGTCGCGGCTGAAAAATCGGGAAAACCTCTGCGTATCCTTTACGAACAGGCGGCTTTGCAGGCGGAAAAAGAAGATGAACACAGCTGATCGTATAAAAGAATATCTGCGCCCCTTATGCTCCGCCGGCATTGCACTGGCGTTTTCCGGCGGGACAGATAGCACTCTGCTGCTGGCCGTTTTACATGATCTGTATAATGAACGGCCTTTCCCTGCCGCCGCTTTTTACGCACAGTCCGTTTTTCAAAAAAAAACGGATATCAGTGACGTACATTCCCTGTGCATTTTATACAATACGGAACTGATTCCGTTTCAAACAGATCCGCTGTCTTTGCCCGCGGTCAAAAACAATCGTTCCGACCGCTGTTACTGGTGTAAAAAAGACATTTTTTCCCGTTTAATCAATATTGCTCGCGAAAAAGGATTAAAAACCGTTATTGACGGGACAAACGCGGACGATTTAAACGTTTACCGTCCAGGATTGAAAGCTTTAAAAGAACTTGGTGTTCTTTCTCCTTTGGCAGAGCTGGGAATTTCCAAAAAAGAAATCCGCCGGACAGCCGAAGAACTCGGATTAAAAAACGCAACCAAACCTTCCGCGCCATGTCTTGTGACACGTTTTGAATATGATACGGAACTTAGTTTTGAAAAAATAAACAAAGCCGCCCTCGGAGAAGATTTTTTACAAAAAATACTGCCTCACGCAGGAAATATCCGCCTGCGCTGTCATGATAACCTTGCCCGTATCGAAACCACTCCGGACAGTTTTACGGCGGTTCTGCAGCATGCCGAAAAAATAACAGAGTATTTAAAAAAACTGGGGTTTTCTTATATCACACTTGATTTGGAAGATTTTCGATCAGGCAGTATGGATATATTTAAAACAAAGGAAACTTAATTTCTTTATACAAAAACACCGCCTGAAACAGACGGTGTTTTTTCAATTTTTACTATTTTGATGACATCAAATCCAAAGAGTTCCCGATCAGATTATCATATGACAACCCTGTTTCATTTTCAAACTGATCCAGAAAAAAGCGGACCCCTTCCGAAAAAGGATCATTTTGGCGTTCCAAATCGCGCATCGCTTTATAAATACGGTTACGAACCGCCCCCGGAGCAGCCTTTATCCGTTTTTCGAACGTGTCCGGAATTTTATATCCCATATTGCGCAAATGCTGTGTCAAAGACAGCATATTATGCATATTAACTTCCGGCGCCGTTGCGCGCTGACCGTAATCGGTGCCCCACGTTGTCATTTCTCCGGTAAATTCCGGCATTTTGGTATTCCAGATATTACTGCTGCCGCCTTCATACGTCGGCTGATACGGCTGAGAACCGTAAATGACAGGGCCGACCTGCTGCACCTGAACAACTGTTGCGCTTGTTGCTCCGGTCTGCACCCCCGATATCGGAGCAGTGGGCTGCTGAACCTGCTGAACCGGCTGTTGGGCAGCCCACGGATCAGCCGGCAAAGCCTGCGCATTGGCCAAAGAAGCCGTTAACACAACAGCCAAAGAAACCGCAGCTGTTAAGCAACATGTCGTTTTGTCTTGTGTTTTTTTCATCGCACCCTCGCCGATAAATTTCTACCTTATTTAAGAATACTCCTTTTCAGCAAAAAGGAATAGTTACAAATATATGTCACTGGACGTTTTTTTGCCAAAAAAAGGCAAAACGCTCTTCCATCAATAAGTTATAGGATTTCCTTACGCCCTTTTCCATTGTGTGCCGGCCGGTGTATCTTCGATAATAACGCCTTTATCCGCCAATTCTTTACGCACCGCGTCTGCCGTCGCGAAATCTTTGGCTTTGCGAGCGTCGGCACGTTTTTGAATTAACGCCTCAATTTCCGATTCGCCGATCCCCTGCCCCGCCGCTGATGCGGAACCGGCACGAAACCATTCTTCGGGATCCTGATACAACAATCCCATCAAATGCGCCGACGCAATCAGTTCTTTTTTAATTTCCGCCTGTTTATCCGCGGATTCCGCTTTATTCAACGCCGTCGCCAGCGAATGCAAAACGGCGATTGCTTTGGGCGTATTCAAATCGTCCTTTAACGCTTCAACGACTTCGCCGTCCGGTTTCGCTCCGGTTAAATCAACAGACGGCGTCGAACGCAAAGCCGTATAAAAACGATCCATTGTCTGTTTGGCCTGTTTCAGCCCTTCCGGCAGCCAGTTTAACGGCTGATGATAATGGGTTCCCAGCGTATACAAACGGAAAGCTTCACCCGGCACCTGATCCAGAATTTCCCGAATGGTAAAGAAATTACCCAGCGATTTGGACATTTTTTCGCCGTTAACCATTAAATGACCGTTATGCAGCCAGTATTTGGCATAAAAATCATGCCCGAAGGCACAGCAGGACTGCGCGATTTCATTTTCATGATGCGGGAAAATCAAATCCTGTCCGCCGCCGTGAATATCAAAAGTTTCCCCCAGATATTTGCTGCTCATCGCGGAACATTCCAAATGCCAGCCCGGACGGCCGAACCCCCACGGACTGTCCCACCCCGGCTGCGTTTCATCGGACGGCTTCCATAAAATAAAGTCGCCGGGTTCTTTTTTATACGGTGCGACTTCCACCCGCGCGCCGGCAATCATTTCGTCCATTGACCGGCCGGACAGCGCCCCGTAATTCTTCATTTTTGACACGCTGAACAAAACGTGTCCCTGAGCTTCATAGGCACACCCGTTGTCAACCAGATGTTTAACCAGATCGATCATTTCTGCGATATGCTGTGTTGCGCGCGGTTCGATGTCCGGCGGCAAAGCATTCAATTCGGCAATATCTTCATGGAAAAAGCGCGACGTTTTTTCCGTAATGACATTAATCGGTTCGCCGCTTTCCTGCGATTTTTTGATAATTTTGTCATCAACGTCCGTAATATTTCGGACATAAGTAACTTTCGGATACAGGTGTTTCAGCAAACGATACAATGTATCGAACACAATAATCGGGCGGGCATTGCCGATATGAGCACGGTCGTAAACCGTCGGCCCGCATACATACATGCGAACATTGTTTTCATCTAAAGGAACAAACGGTTCTTTTCGACGGGTCAAAGTATTAAATACTGTAAAGGTCATTTTATTATCCTTGCAGACGCATAATCGTTTTTTCACGCCCCAGTACGGGCAGCAGCATTTTCAATTCGGGCCCCTGTTCCCGTCCGGTCAAAGCCAGACGGATCGGGTGGAACAAATCCCGGCCTTTCCGGCCTGTTTTTTCTTTGACGGCAGCCGTCCAAACGCCGAAAGTCGTTTCGTCAAAGTCCCCCGGCGGCAGCAACTCTGCCGTTTGGCGGCAGAAAAGGCGGTCATTGTCGTTTAATGAAAAAACATCGCCGGAATTGCAAACATATGCCCATTCGGCAATATCGCCGATCTTGTCAATATTCGGACTGACCGCCGCCCAGAATGCCGCCGTTATTTTCTGTTCGCCGCGTTCTGCCAGACGAGCGTTGACCGTCGCCAGATCCATAGAACGCACGACGCGCGGATTTAACTTAAACAAATCGTCCGTATCAAAATGCGGCTGAGCCCGGCCGAAACGCGTTAAATCGAAATGCCCCGCCAATTCTTCCCAGCTTTGGCTGACAACGACGGGATCAGACGTTCCCAAACGCGCCAGCAGACAGGCGATCGTCATCGGTTCAATTCCCTGTTCGCGCAATTCGCGGGAACTCAGCGATCCCAGACGCTTTGACAGCTTTCCTTCCCGCCCCGTTAACAGCGGCGGGTGACCGAATACGGGAATCTTTGCTCCCAAAGCTTCAAACATCTGTATCTGAACCGCCGTATTGGTAACATGGTCTTCCCCGCGGATAATATGCGTGATCCCGAAATCCATATCGTCAATCACGGACGGCAGCATATACGGAAAAGTTCCGTCTTCACGAACAATAATCGGATCGCTTAAATGCGCGCCGTTATAGGAACAATGCCCGCGGACCATATCGTCCCAAGACGTTTCCCTGTGTTCCAGCATAAAACGATAATGCGGACGGCGGCCTTCCGCTTCCAGTTTGTTTTTTTCTTCCGGCGACAGTTTCAAACCGGAACGGTCGTAAACGGGAGGCAACCCTCTGGCCCGCTGGCGGCGGCGTTTATATTCCAACTCCTCGGCCGTTTCATAACAGGCATAAACCAGACCGCGCCGCTTTAATTCCTCCAGCACCTGCCGATAACGATCCAGCCGTTCCGACTGATGTTCCAGCCTGTCCCACCTGATTCCCAGCCAGCGCATATCTTCATAAACGGCCTGTTCATATTCGGGTTTGGAACGTTCCGTATCCGTATCGTCCATACGCAGGACAAAAGTAAAATCTTCGCCGGTATGTTTTTTAACGCTTAAAGCGAACAGATAATTCAACAACGCGGTACGCAGATTCCCAATATGCATATACCCCGTCGGACTGGGAGCAAAACGAACAGTAATCACGTTTCTAGACCTTCTTGGTGATCGGATAATGCCAGTCACCGTTAAAAGAACGGCGAGACAGTTTGACGCCCGGCGCCCCCTGCGCCCGTTTAAATTCGGCGCGGTGCAGCAAAGTATATACTTTTCTGACAACGTCTTCATCATATCCGGCGGCGGCGGCTTCTTCTATACCGGCGTCATTTTCAACCAGCAGCTTTAAGATGCCGTCCAACGTTTCATACGGCGGCAGAGAATCTTCGTCTTTTTGCCCTTCACGCAGTTCAGCCGTCGGTGCTTTTGTAATCAGACGTTCGGGCATTACCTGCAGAATATTATTTTTAATCCAGGCCGGGTGGTTTGCGTTGCGCCAGCGCGCCAAAGCATAAGCGTCCGTTTTATACAAATCATTGATCGGCGCAAAGCCGCCGCATGTATCGCCGTAAAGCGTTGCGTAACCGACGGAAGCTTCGGATTTATTTCCCGTCGCCAACAGCAAATCGCCGAACTTGTTCGACAAAGCCATCAGCAAAACGCCGCGCAGGCGCGCCTGAAGGTTTTCTTCCGTCGTATCGGCCGAATACCCTTTAAACATCGGCGCCAGCAGCTTTCCGAAACAGGCGAACGGTTCGACGATCGGCAGAATGTCATAACGAATCCCCAAAGCTTTTGCGACGTCCTGTGCATCGGTCAGACTTTCTTTTGACGTATATTCGGACGGCATCATCACGGCGCGTACTTTATCCGCGCCCAAAGCATCAACGGCAATCGCGGCGCATAAAGCGCTGTCAAAACCGCCGGACAGCCCCAAAACGACCCCTTTAAATCCGTTTTTGCGGACAAAATCGCCCAATCCCATTGTCAGAGCGCGCCAGGTGTTTTCAGGTTCCGTCGTCCACGGCCAGGAAATGTCGTCCACACTGGCAACGCCGGTTTCCCACAGCGGCAGACATTCAACAAATCCGCCGTCCAGATCCAGCATAAACGACCCGCCCGGGAAAACGGCGCCGTCATTGCCGCCGACCAGATTTGTATAAACCAAAGGCAGACGGATACGAGTCGCGAACGTTCTGGAATGTTCCAGCGTTTCCGTTACCGAACCGCTGCGGAACGGTCTGGCGTCCAAAACGATCAGCTTGTCCGATCCTTCGCAGTTTACGGGTTCAAATCCGACGGAAACGGCGACAGTCCGTCCGGCAATCGTAAAGCGGTTGCCGTAATGCACGCCTTTTTCATTCAGTAATACGGGCGTTGCTCCGCCGGCGCCGTCGGGAATGGCCGTCAGGATTTCACGGCCGTTATGATAAACTTCACCCAGCTTTTTATGCACTTCGGACATAAAAGATTTTGAAAACGCCAAATCACCCAAAGGCCAGCCTGTCAAAGCATACGCCGGCAAAATCAACGTTTCGCCTTTGCAGTGCGGGCATTGTTCCGCCGCCCAATGAATCAGTTTCAGGTTACCTTCCAAATCGCCGGGGATAGGGTTCAACTGTGCAATCAGCATGAAAAAAACCTCTGTAATTAAATAAATTTTAATTAGTTTATAACTGTTTTCGGCGTAATGCCATAAAAAAACCTAACTTATTTTAATTTCTTCAACACGCGCCTCGATTTCCTTTAATGTCGGCAAAGCTTCCTGCGCACCGATTTTCAGGCAGGCCAGCCCCGCGCCGGCGGCGGCATACCGGGCAGCCTGCCGCGTATCCAGTCCGTTATCCAGCATGGCGGCGAAAATCCCGACGAACGCATCGCCCGCCCCCGTCGTGTCAACGGGTTTGACGGGCAGAGCGGAAACTTTGAACATTTTCCCCCGTTCCGCCCCGACGACACCGTCCGCCCCCAGGGTAATCAGACAAACCCCGCCCGTTTTTTCGGCAATCGCCGCCGCCTTTTCTTCAACGCCGAGAAAAGTTTTTTCAAACAAAGAATTGTAAACGGCGTCCGCTTCAATTTCATTTAAAATCAGATAATCCGCCAGTTTCAGATCCGCTTCGGGGATCGGACGGGCCGGCGCGACATTTAAAACTGTTCGGACTCCCGCAGCTTTGGCCCGGCGCAGCAGTTTAAAGTTTTCCGCGGGAGGAACCTCCATCTGCATAACCAGAATCGTGTCTTCATTCAAAGCCGTCTGCGCGACGGCTTGCGCGGATACGGCCGTGTTTGCGCCACTGGCTACAACAATTGAATTTTCCCCGCGTTCGTCAACCATAATCATCGCCATGCCCGTCGCCAATTCGGAAACCTGCATGCCTGAGCAATCAACGCCCAGGGCCCTTAAAGCCGTTACGGGCACTTTGGCGACTTCGTCCGTTCCGACGGCGCCGACCATTTTGACCAGCCCGCCGGCTTTCGCGGCGGCCGCCGCCTGATTAGCCCCTTTTCCGCCCGCTTTGACCAAAGCGCCGGGAGTTAAAACAGTTTCGCCCGGCGCGGGAAAAGTCCGGACGGACAGAAAAAAATCAGCGTTCAAAGACCCGAATACCAAAATCATCAAAAAATCCCTTTCCTTATCGTCATCAGAGAATAACAAACCCCGCCCGCAACAACAAGCCGGGATTTTATTTTGATTTTTAATTAAAAAGAGATACTATCTTTCTTAGAAAAAAGGAATGGAAAAAAATGACAGAATCCAAAACGTTTGAAGATAAATTCGATCATGATCCGAATGCCGTTTATACAGAAGAAAATGACGATATTGATCTGGGACCGGACGATGAATTCGCAGATACTGTCGGGAAACCCGCAAAACCGAATATTTCACGCCCCGGGACAGCGCCGAGCGGCGGCGGGTGTCTGGGCGGATTGTTCAAAGTCGCTTTATCTTTGGGAATAATCGCTTTCTGCTATTTCTATATTTTCCAGCCTGAAAAATTTACGGCTCTGGAGCAAAAAATCATTCAGATAACGTCTTCGGGAGAGGACGGCAGACTGCCGCTGTTGTCAATGAAAGCGCCGAACGCCGAAGAAACCGCTTCGCAGCCCGTCCGTCAGCCGCCGCAAATCGTTCCGTCCATTGTCCTGCGCGGTGCGGGCACTCTGCCCGATTTTTCAACCGCGGCTAAAAATGATGCATCTTTGAACTTCTATTTAATCGAAGCCGATCAGCTTCGCTTTGAAACACTGGACACGTATCATGACCTTTTAACAAAAATGATCGCCGACTGGGTCGGAGAAACAGATCCGAAAAAAATCGAACAAATAACGGGAATGACGTACAAACAATTTTTTAATCAGGTGTCTGTTTCGCTGCTGTCCCAGACCGTTTTAAAACAGGCCGGGTTAACGCCCAGCGGTACAAGCCGGATCATTCGGCAGGATCCGATTCAGGCCATGGCGTCCGTTTACCCGTTGTTAAAAGAAGCCATGGCTGCAAAGACAACCGTCCGCGACCAGCTGAAAACAATCGAACCGGTATCGTCGTTTTTAATCTATATCTGCCGCGGCAGCTCTGAATGTCTGGCGTCCTGGGATCTGCTGATTGATATGCTGGGAGCAAAAAAATACGCGCGGATTTTGGAAAAAGCTCCTGAAAATATTTACTTGTCTTCCGGAAACTGATCATGGCTGTAAAAGACCGCTTTTTTAAATTAAAACTGAAACTGACAGATATTAAATTAAAAATCAAACGCGCCGGCCCCGCGTTGTGCGGCAAAATCAGATCCGTCAATTCCGAAAGCATTAAACATTTTCTGCGCGGCATAATTTTCGGCATCAAACCCTTGATTTTTGAAACGCCGGCAGATTTGAAAAACTGGAACGCAAAAACAGCGGCGGGAAAAATCAGATATATTTTGCTGTTTTTATTGTTATTCGTAATTTTTGCCGCCGCGGGATCCCTTTATTCTTTTACGGCGAATGACGCTTTTATTTCTTTCAGATACGTGTCCAATGCCGTCAAAGGCTGGGGATACACGTTTAATCCGCCGCCGTTTGAAGCTGTTAGCGGTTTTACCAGTTTTTTATGGCTGACTGTCCTGCACGGTCTTTGGAAAGCGGGGATAACGCCTCCGCAAAGCGCGGATCTGGCAACATTTCTGTTTTCCATTGGACAGGTTATTTTGTGCTTTTTCTTTTTGCGCCGCGTCAATATGCGCCCCCGCATACAACGCAAAAGCCTGCTCTTGTTTCTGGCGGTATGTCTGATCCTGCTGACAAACAGAACTTTTTTAGCTTTCATGACTTCGGGAACGGAAACCGCCCTGTTTAATTTTCTGGTTCTGTGGTGGACATTTGAAGCGACGGCGGATAAATCCGGAAATCCTGTCTATTTGTCCGTTTCGGCGGTTCTGCTGGCTTTATGCAGGTTTGAAGGCTTTATTTTTATTCCGGCTTCGGCTGTTTTTCTGCTGTTCTTTATTTTTCACGGACGTTCAAAATTCAAAAGTCTGATTGCTTTTTTACTGCTTGGTTCCGTCTGGTTTTATTACGGCTGGCTGTACCGGACTTACGGCAGTATCGTTCCCAATTCCGTTACAGCGTTTTACGATCGGCTGTTTCCTGATTTCGGCCGGGATTATATTTTGTCGTTCGTTTTGGAATACGCCCTTTATTTCTGGCTGTTTTTCTTTATCATCTGGGCGTTTTTCAAATTTGTCATCAAACGGCAGAGCGGATTTGGCGTTTTATTTCTATTGATGTTGACGTTCGCGGCCTATATCGGTTTTTACCTGTTTATTATGGGCGGCGATGTTTTGGAATACCGCCCGCTCAGTTTCTTTATTCCGTTATGCACCCTGGCTGGAATTAAAATGATTTCGGAAAACATCGTTTCAAATATACGTCCCGTTTTGGTCTTTATAACCGTTTATATATTAATTGCTTCGGCTATACCCGGGACACACAGAACTTTGACAAAGGACCTGCAAACCCGCCGGGAAACAGAGTTTTTATATCGTCCCGTCGCCGGAAAAGCGGGCTGGTTCGGATTTTTTGCCGAAGAATGGGACGCCGCGCAGAAAAAACTGATTTATCAGGGAATCGGCCTGCGTCATCAGGAACATAAAATTTTGACCGAAGAACTGTTAAAAACTTTCCCGTCGCGTGAAGAAGGAAGCCGCATAAAAAAATCGGATAACCGTTTGTTCGCCTGGGATTTTGTCGGCGTCGCGGGCTGGGTTCTGCCTGAAGCAAACATTATTGACCTGTCCGGCCAAAATAACAAAATAGCCGCCGGATCGCCCCTGAAATTCCCGGATCGCCGGCTGTTCGGGCATGAACGCGCGGTGCCGGCCGGTTATGTTCAATGTTTTAACGGCGGCAACAATATATATGTCGAACCGTTTTCCGGTAAAAAGAATTGGCGGCTGCTGCGCGCCGCTCCTTTAAGCGACGGGCAGATTAAAGGCTGCGAAAATTTCTGGAAATCACAGATTAACGCCGGCAAAGCCAAATCACTGCGTCAAAGAACACGCTGAAAACTATTCGGCTAAAACAGTCTGAGCCGGTTTAGCCGCCGTATTTTTCTTTAAAATTTCGGCTGCCAGAAAAGCCAGTTCCAAAGACTGATTCGCGTTCAAACGCGGATCGCACAACGTGCTGTAATGTTCTGCCAGATTTTCTTCGGTAATTTTCTGGGAACCGCCGACACATTCCGTTACGTTTTGCCCGGTCATTTCAAAATGCAGTCCGCCGGCATAGGTGCCTTCCGCCTGATGAACGGCAAAGAAACGCTTAACTTCTTCCAAAATCGCCTGAAAATCGCGCGTTTTATAACCGTTTGACGCCACCTGCGTATTCGCATGCATCGGATCGCACGACCAGACAACCCGATAACCTTCTTTTTCAACGGCGCGGATCAAAGGCGGCAGATTTGTTTCAATGCAGCCGGCTCCCATACGAACAATAAAAGTCAAACGGCCGGCTTCGTTCAACGGATTTAAAATATCGCACAGGCGCAGCAGGTCATCGCTTTGCGTTTTCGGCCCGACTTTTACCCCGATCGGATTGCAGATGCCGCGCGCGAATTCAACGTGAGCTCCTTTGGGATCGCGCGTTCTTTCTCCGATCCATAACATATGCGCCGAACAATCGTACCAATCGCCCGAAGACGTATCGACACGGGTCATTGCTTCCTCAAACGGCAACAGCAGCGCTTCGTGCGACGTATAAAACGGTGTTTCACGCACCAGAGGAACAGAATCCGCAGAAATGCCGCAAGCGGCCATAAAATCCAGCGTTTCACTGATTCTGTCGGCAAAGCGGCGGTATTGTTCGCCTTGCAAAGAATTGGCGACAAACCCCAAATTCCATTCCTGAACTTTATTAAGATCGGCAAACCCGCCCTGAGAAAACGCCCGCAACAAATTCAGCGTTGCCGAAGCGTGATGATACGCCTGCAACATTCTGTCCGGCTGAGCGGCACGTGACTGCGGTGTAAATTCAATCCCGTTGATATTGTCGCCCTTATACGACGGCAAAGTCACCCCGTTAATCGTTTCATAAGCCGACGAACGCGGTTTGGCGAACTGCCCGGCCATACGTCCGACTTTGACAACCGGGCGGGAAGCGCCGAACATTAAAACGACTGCCATTTGCAGTAAAATGCGAAACATATCACGAATATTGCCCGCGCCGAATTCGGCGAAACTTTCCGCGCAATCGCCGCCTTGCAGCAAAAAAGCCTTGCCGTTCGCGACGTCACCCAACGATTTTTTCAAACGAAAAGCTTCTTCGGCAAAAACCAACGGCGGATATTTGCGCAGTTTATTTTCAACAGACTTCAAACATTCGGCGTCGGCATATTCCGGCAGATGAGCCGCCGGTTTTGAACGCCAGGAATCGGGCAACCATTCTTCCATGACAGCAACCTTATAAAAGCTTTGCTTTTTTATATGCTTTATTTTGCCGTTTTTCCAGTTAAATTATCGTTTCCGGTTTCGTTTTCCCGTTCCGCGGCCAGTGCTTTTCTTTTTTCCGCCTGTTCTTTTTCAAAAGCGATTCTTTCATTGCGCAGCCGCTCCATATATTTTTTTAATTTTTCTTTCGGCGGCACCCCCGTTTCCGGCGCCTTGTTTTTTTCCTGTTCTTCCAATTCCCGGAATCTTTGTTCCAAAAATTCATCAGAAGTCAGCTTTTCAAATAATTCCCTGTCAGCCTTTTCATCAACGGCCGGCAGCCCCGGCAAATCGGGAAACTGTCTGCCGTTCAGTTTGTCCCAGAGCACCGTCACGTCGCACCACGCCGTCCGGTAAGCGCATTTCGTCATACGCCCCAAAGACGGATTATCCCCCGCGCACCGCGCCAGCAGCTGCGCGCAGGAATGAAAAGAAGCGTCTTTGGACAATCCGACGGATAATAAAACAAAAGCAAAAAAAGCGGCGATTATCCCGGCTGGCAGCCACAAAAGCAAAACAGAACGCAGGTTTCTTTTTAACCGCCTGAACAATCGCGCGCATTTTTCTTTTAACATTTATTCCACCGTTACGCTTTTAGCCAGATTACGCGGCTGATCAACGTCCGTTCCTTTGGCAACGGCCGTATGATACGCCAGCAGTTGCACGGGAATCGCGTATAAAATAGGAGCGACAAAAGAATCAACCGCCGGCAGAATAACCGAAGCCGCCGAACGGTCTTTGACCGAACCGACGCCCATTTGATCGCCGAAAAAGACAACCTTTCCGCCTCGCGCCAGAACTTCCTGCATATTGGAAACCGTTTTGTCAAACAGATTGTCCGTCGGCGCAACAACGACGACCGGCACGCTTTCGTCAATCAGGGCGATCGGCCCGTGCTTCATTTCGCCCGCCGCATACCCTTCCGCATGGATATAAGAAATTTCTTTTAATTTCAAAGCCCCTTCCAAAGCGATCGGAAAACTGCTGCCGCGTCCCAGATATAACACGTCACGGGCGTCGGCAAACAAATTCTGCGCAATTTTGGCAATCGCCGCATCATTATTCAACACTTCTGCCGCGCGGGACGGAACTTCAACCAAAGCGCGGGACAAACGGGCTTCTTCGCCTTTGGACAACGCCCCGTTCGCCCGTCCCAGAGCAATTGCGAAACACGCCAGCAAAGTCAGCTGCGTCGTAAACGCCTTTGTCGAAGCCACACCGATTTCGGGGCCGGCCAGCGTCCTTAACACACAATCGGATTCGCGCGCCATCGTGCTTTCGGCCACATTAACGATCGAAACGATTTTCTGCCCCTGTTCTTTGCAATAACGCAAAGCCGCCAATGTATCCGCCGTTTCGCCCGACTGGGAAATAAACAGGGAAACCCCGCCTTTTTCCATAACCGGGGAACGGTATCTGAATTCAGAAGCGACGTCAATATCAACAGGTATACGCGCAACGGATTCAATCCAGTACTTGCCGACCAGCCCTGCGTAATAAGACGTTCCGCAGGCAACGATCGTCAGGCGCGGCACGTCCTTTAATTCAAACGGTACGTTCGGCAGCGTAATCGTATCCATATCCTGATTGATCATCGTATTCAGCGTATCGCCGATGACCTGCGGCTGTTCATAAATTTCTTTAAGCATAAAGTGACGATATCCGCCTTTTCCGATCATCGCGCCGGACGCTGAAGAAAGAACGACTTTGCGTTCAACCGGCTGATCGTTTGAATCGAAAACTTTTGCTTCCGTATGCGTTAAAACGGCGTAGTCGCCTTCTTCCAGATACATAATTTTCTGCGTCAGGGACGCCAAAGCCAAAGCATCGGATCCCAGAAACATTTCTCCGTCCCCGAAACCGACGGCCAAAGGCGATCCTTTGCGCGCGCCGATGATCAAATCTTCATGGCCGGCAAAAATAATAGCCAGAGCAAACGCACCTTTTAAACGTTTCAATGACTGCGCGACGGCGGCCTGCGGTTCCAGTCCTTCCTCAACTTTTTGGGAAATCAAATGAACGACGACTTCCGTATCCGTTTCGCTTTCAAACACATGGCCCTGCGCGGTCAATTCGTCACGCAGCTCGCGGTAATTTTCAATAATACCGTTATGCACGACGGCGACATACTTTGTCGCATGCGGGTGCGCATTGGTTTCATTCGGCACGCCGTGAGTCGCCCAACGCGTATGCCCGATACCGACTGTCCCCGGCAGCGGATTTTCCGCGATTTTAGCCTCCAGATTAACAATTTTACCCTTTGCCCGGCGCCGTTCGATCCGGCCGTCAACCAGCGTTGCGACACCGGCGGAATCATATCCGCGATATTCCAGCCTTTTCAGCCCGTCAATCAAAAGAGGTGTCACCTGTCTGTTGGAAATAATACCGACAATACCGCACATAATGTATTCAATCCTTTATTTTGAAAGTTTTTCTTTTAACGCTTTTTTCTGTTCGCGAAACTTTTCCGCCCAGCCAACCAAAGCCGTCTGTTTACCGCGCGATACGGCCATGGCATTCGGCTCTACGTTCTTTGTAATAACGGAACCGGCAGCCGTCATCGCGCCGTCGCCGATCGTACACGGCGCAACAATCACCGTATCCGATCCGATAAAAGCTCCGGCGCCGATTTCCGTCTTTGATTTGAAATAGCCGTCATAATTACACGTAATCGTACCGGCGCCGATGTTTGTTTTTTCACCGATTCTGGCGTCTCCGATATAGGACAAATGGTTAACCTTCGCCCCGTTTTCAATGACTGCGTTTTTAATTTCGACAAAATCGCCGATATGGCACCCGTTGCCGATATCCGCCCCCGGACGCAGACGCGCAAACGGTCCGACCTTTGCCCCAGAACGGATATGAGTTCCTTCAAAATGGCAGAAACCTTTAATTTCAACATTATCTTCCACCACACAACCCGGTTCAAAAATCACGGACGGCTCTATCGTAATGTCTTTACCCAAAACGGTGTCGTAAGAAAAATAAACCGTATCGGGATCTGTCATGGTAACTCCCTGCGCTAAAAACTTTTCACGCAGCCGTTTTTGAACAATGCCTTCAATCATTGCCAAATCTGCGCGCGAATTCGCCCCGGCCATTTCTTCTTCCGTTCCGGTCACGACAACGGCGGAACACCCGTCCGCCCGCGCCAAAGCGACAACGTCCGTTAAATAATATTCTCCGGCCGCGTTATTGTTTTTCAAACGGTCCAGCCAACCGAACAGCTTTTCCCCGTCCAGACACATCACGCCGGAATTGCACAGGCGCACAGCTTTTTCCTGTTCCGAAGCGTCTTTAAATTCAACAATTTTTTCCAAAACGCCGTCTTTGACGATCAACCGCCCATAACGCCCCGGATCAGTGGGCTCGAACCCCAGAACGACGACCGACGCGCCGTTTTCGCGCAGACGGACCATTTCTTCCAGCGTTTCTTTTTTAACCAGAGGCGTATCCCCGTACAATACCAAAACGCTGCCCTTAAATCCCTGTAATTCTTCCCGCGCAGCCTTGACCGCGTCACCGGTTCCCTGCTGTTTATGTTGCACGGCCACACTGTGCGGCGCAACGGCGTCGGCGACCAGATCCATGCCCGGGCCGACAACGACGACGGCCTTTTCGGCGTTTAACGCGTCAACGGTCGCCAGCAAATGGCAAACCATCGGACGCCCCGCGATTTTGTGCAAAACTTTGGGCAAATCGGACTTCATTCTTGTCCCCTGCCCGGCAGCCAGAACAACGGCGCAAATTTTGTTTTCAGACATTAAAAAGAATCCTTTTCTTTGTATTTTCAAAAGCAATTTGGCATACTTAGAACAAAAGTTAAAATAAATTATGACAACAGTTTGTTACGGAAGTTTAAACAATGGGCAAAAAATATGTGATTTTTGATCTGGACGGCACGCTGATTGACAGCATTCCGGACATGTGCCGGGAAATCAGCCTGTTTTTAAAAGATCACGGCCGGCGCGAATTAACGACAGCCGAAGCCATGTCCATTATCGGCAACGGAGCGGCAATGATGCTGAAAGGAGCGTACGCTTTGACCGGAGATCCGATTGCCAAAGAAGCTCTGCCCGATCTGCTGACCTGCTGGATCAGCCAGTATTCGCATGCGCAGATGGCGCTGACAAAACCTTATCCGCAGGTTATCGAAACGCTTAAGCGGTTGAAAAAAGACGGATATAAGCTGGCCGTCTGCACAAACAAACCGGCCGGCCCGACCAAAGCGATTCTGGACAAACTGGATTTAAGAAAATACTTTGACGTTGTTTTGGACGCCGACGCTCTGCCCGTGCGCAAACCGAATCCCGAACCGCTGTGGGAAGCCGTCAAACGTATGGGCGGAACAAACGATAGCGCCGTCATGGTCGGCGACGGCGAAACAGACGCGCAGGCCGCCCGCGCCGCGGGCTTTCCCGTTGTCCTGCTGACCTACGGTTACGCTCATATCCCGTTTGAAGAAATCAAGCCGGACGTTTTAATTGACCGCTTTTCTGATCTGCCGGAGATTTTACAACAGCTTTAATTTTTCTTTGCCGCCGTTTCCAAAACAACCGCCGCGGCTTTTTGACTGGGAGTAACGGCGTCGTCCGCTCCCAGCGTTTTTAATATGTCAAAAGCCTGCGCGACTTCCGTTTGACGATACGCCTGATCGTCCAGCAGTTTTTCGATTTCCGCCGTTAAATTGGCAACGGTACAGTCTTCCAGCAAATATTCTTTTACAATTTCCCGGTCAGGCAAAATGTTCACCAGATTTGCAAACCGTCCGGACACCAGCTTTCTGGCTAAAAAAGAACTGATCGGGTTCATTTTATACGCAATCGTATAAGGCACTTTTGCCATTGCCAGCTCCAGCGCGACCGTCCCCGAAGCCGCCAAAGCCGCATCACAGGCGGCAAAAGCATCGTAACGATTTGTTTCGCCCGTAACGACATGCACGGGCAAAGCCCAGTCCGCGACCGCCGCCCGGACAGCTCTTTCAACCGTTACGACAGTCGGAATGACAATGTGCATATCAGGATATTTTTTTGCCAAAACAGCAACTGTTTCTTTAAAAACCGGCAGCAGATATTTTGTTTCGGATCGTCTGGATCCCGGCAGAACACACAACAGCTTTACATTACCGGTAACACCGATTTTTTTTCTGATCGCTTCACCGTTTCCTTTTGACGCGCCGCCTTCAACAACGGGGTGGCCGACAAAATCCACTTTTAACCCGTACGGTTCAAAATACTTTGCCTCATGCGGCAACAGCGCCATCAATCGGTCAATATAACGCCCGCAGGTTTTCGCGCGGCCTTTTTTCCAGGCCCATACTTGCGGCGCGACATAATGAATCTGCGGAATCCCGGTATGCAGAGATTTTAATTTCTTATTGACGCGGGCAGAAAAACTCCAGCTGTCAACCGTCACGACAACGTCGGGTTTTTTCGCGGCAATATCTTCCGCCGTCTGACGAATCCGCCCCAGAATCCTAGGAATGGAAGGAATGACTTCCGCCAGCCCCATAACGGCCAGTTCCGAAGAATCAAACAAGCTTTCAAAACCGTTTTCAATCATCGTTTCTCCGCCGACGCCGGCAAAACGCACTTTGCCACCCGTTTTTTCACGCAAAGCCCGCATCAGTCTGGACGCCAGCAAATCGCCGGAAGGTTCGCCCGCAATTAAATAAACGAACAATTCATTATCCCGCGTCATGCGCCACCTTTATTCCCACAATAAAAATTCCCAGCTCGTCCGCTTTTGCAATAACCGCTTTACGGTCGGCGATTAACGTCTTTCCCGCCTGAACGGCAATTCCGCGCAATCCGGCTTCATACACATTAATAACGGTCTGAACGCCGATTGTCGGCAGATCGGCCCTTTGTTCCTGCCGCGGTTTTTTGGTTTTGACCAAAACGCCGCCGGGACCGGGACGCGCCAGATCTTTGCAGCGTTTAATCAAAGCGTCGGTTCCTTCGACGGCCTCCGCCCCCAAAACAATCCCCTGCTGAACAACAACGGACTGCCCCACGTCCAAAGCGCCCAGCCCCAGCGCGATTTTAATCCCGTGATTGATGTCGTCCTGCGCCTGCCCGTCCGGCCTGACTTTGCCAAGCACGCCTTCGCCGGCCAAAATGTCCCCCATCACCTGATGAATACCGACAATTTTAAAGCCTTCCGTTTCAATATATTTTATAACGGAAGTCAGCAGATTATCGTCCCCGAACGCTTTAAATCCGATTCTGGCCAGAAACTTTGCCGTCCACCAGTCAGGGCGCAGCTGAAATAAAGAAGGCCGCCTGACCGGACCGATCATAACAATTTCCCGCACACCATTTTCTTTAAAAAACGTAACGGCTTTGCCGGCTTCGCCCAGCCTGATCCACAGGCACGGCTCGTTTCCGACAATTTCGGGCAAAGCGAAATCCTTTAGACAAACCAAAACAAAAGGGCGGCCTTCCTGATGACAATGATCCATCAACTGTTTCGGAAGAAAGCCGCCCCCGGCAATAATTCCCAGTTTTTCAACCATATTATTCCGCAATCGACGTTTTTGCCGACGGCTGCATAAAACCGCGTTTATAATCCGTCTGCATGAATTCAACGATTTCCTGAACGGGCGCACAGTCATGATATGCTTCGCCGACGCGCTTGATCCGATCGGATAATGTCCCTTCGCCTTTGAAGATTTCAGAAACAGCCAGACGCAGATTGTTGATGACGTCCAGAGAAAACCCCCGGCGCTTCAAACCAACGATATTTACGCCTTCCAGACAATTAAAGGAAATCAAAGAATACGGAATAACATCACGCGTTATGCCGCACATACCGCCGACCATGGCATGTGCCCCGATGCGGGAAAATTGATGTACCGCGGACAAACCGCCGATAATCACATTATCGCCGACTTTGACATGGCCGGCCAACGTCGCATTGTTCGACATCAGCACATTATTTCCGACAACACAATCGTGCGCGATATGCGTTCCGATCATAAACAACCCGTTATCGCCGACGACTGTAACATTTTTATCCCCCGGCGTTCCCGGCTGCATCGTCGCGTATTCCCGGATCGAATTATTTTTGCCGATAATCAGCTTTCCCTTCTTTTCTTTATCCTTCAAGTCCTGATTTTTTCCGCCGATCGCGGCAAAAGGACGAATTTCCGTATTTTCACCGACAACGGTATCACCGCCAACCCAGACATGAGAAACCAGCTGCACGCCGTCTTTTAATTCAACCTGCCCGCCGACAAAACAGTACGGACCGATTGAAACGTCATTCCCGATTTTTGCACCGTCTTCAATAATTGCGGTGGAATGTATTGTTGTCATATTTTATTACTTTTCATCAAAAATCATCGCCGTAAAGGTCGATTCGGCATGTAAAACACCGTTTACGGTCGCTTCCCCTCGGAAACGATACACGTTACGGCGGGCAACTTCTTTGGTCACATGCATTTTCAGCTGATCTCCCGGCAGAACGGGTTTACGGAATTTAGCGGATTCGACACTCATGAAAAAAACGCCTTTTTTGGCCCCGTCCGCATGATTGGACATGACCGTCACGGCGGCGGTCTGCGCCATTGCTTCTATCATTAAAACGCCGGGCATAACCGGATTTTCGGGAAAATGCCCCGTAAACTGCGGTTCGTTCATTGTAATGTTTTTAACACCGATGCCTTCTTCGCCTTCTTTGATGATAGAAACCTTATCCACCAGTAAAAACGGGTAACGATGAGGAATTAATGTCAAGATTTCATTGATGCCGATTTCTCTGATAATATTCTCTTCCATAGTTCTCTCTCTTAACGTTTTGTAATTTTCTTTAACGTAGCAAAATGCCGCATAAATTCCTTAATGGGAATAGCCGGCGTCCCCATCAGACTTTCCATCGGCGCGACGTCGCGCATCACGCCGGACTGAGCCGCAACCTGCGCACCGCTGCCGATTTCCAAATGCCCGGCGACCCCGGCCTGCCCGGCCAGAACGACAAAATCCCCCAGCTTTGTGCTGCCGGCAACGCCGACCTGAGAAACAATAACGCAGCATTTTCCTGTCTGCACATTATGCCCGAACTGAATCAGGTTATCCATACGTGTTCCGTCGCCGATGACCGTATCGCCCAAAGCGCCCCGGTCAATACAGGTATTCGCGCCGATTTCAACATCATTACCGATAATAACGCGCCCCAGCTGAGGAATTTTCGTATGTCCTTTGGGACTCATGAAAAATCCGAAACCGTCCTGCCCGATTCGCGCGCCGGGATAAATATAGACCTGATTTCCCGCCAGCGTATAAAAGACGGAAGCGTTTGCCCCGACGATACAATCATCGCCGAATACAACATTATCACCGATTACCGCATTCGGACAAACATGACAGTTTTTTCCCAAAATCACGTTTTCACCGACGACCGCGCCCGCGTCAATACGGGAACCGTCCCCGACGACAGCGCTGGCGGCGACGACGGCTTTCGGGTGAATAACCGTTTCCGCCGCCGTTTCGGCCGGGTAAAAAGCAGCCGCCACCAGCCCGTAAGACCTGTACGGTTCTTTTGAAAGCAGAACGGCCGTTCCTTTCGGCGCCGAAGCGGCGAAATCCGGGTGAACGATACAAGCGCCGGCTTTTGTCTGTTCCAGATCGGCGATGTATTTTTTGCTTAATAAAAAGCTGATATCGCCGGCTGCGGCGTCATGCAGCGAATTGACGTTGCTGATTAACGTATCCGCTTCAACGCCTTCGGCCAGCTCACACCCGCCGATTTCAGCCAGTTGTTTTAACGTAAACGGTCCTGCAGTTTTAAAAAAACGCGCATCAGGCATTTGACACTCCAATTTATTTCGATTTAGCCTTTTCCAAGGTTACTTTTTTCAAATCAAGCTTCGGCATTTTTTTGTTAACGCGCTTGATCGCTTCTTCGGTCACGTTGAGTTTTTCATCAACATAGAAAGCGTTGGCCGAATTTAAAATGGCGTCAAAGTCATTTTCTTCAGCCAGATCTTTTATAACCGGGTTGATTGCCTTCTCTTTAAAAGAGACGGCTGCTTCAACAAAGTTTTTCTGCAGTTCCGCGGCCGCGGCCTGAGCTCTGGCCTGCAGATCTTTTTCCGCTTTGTCGATCGTGTCCAGACGCTTGCCGACTTCGGCTTTGGACAATTTAGCGCTTTCTTCTTCCAGCTTTTGCTTTTTATCAAAGATTTCTTTTAATTCTTTTTCCAAATCGACCTTCAGCACGGCCAGAATTTTATCACGCTGCATCTGCAGCCCCTGCAGCGCCGTTGATTTCTGAGCCAATTCAGGATCATTGATAAATCCGATTTTTTCAGCCATTGCCGTATTCGAAAAGAAAATACAAGCCAAAGCGATTGAAAGAGTAACTGTTTTTTTCATTTTTTTAGAATCCCCATCCAAAGTTTAAACGAAAATATTCTGTTTCATCAAAAGGTTCTTTTAAGATCGGCACTGCGTAATCAACGTTGATCGGTCCCAACGGAGATGACCACACAAAGCCGATACCGATACTACCACGCAATTTTGAAGAATACCACATTTCAGATGCATCAAAATCGTCAGGCTTTCCGATCAGGCCGAAATCTGCAAAGATTTTGCCCCTCATGCCGAATTCGCTGGGCAGCCCCAAGGGGAACATCAACTGCACCCCGGCCGTCGCCTGCCAGTTGCCGCCCAAAGCGTCGTCTCCGATTTTAGACCGGGCCGTCACACCTCCGTCTTCAAATCCGCGCAATGTCGCGCCGCCCAAAAAGTAACGGTTATTCAGGCGAACGTCCTGCCCGATTCCGAAAATATACCCGCCGGACGTCGACAATCCCAAAACCCATTTGTCGGACAGCGGATAATAATACGCCGCGCTGATATCCGTGCGCAGATAACGCGTATCACCGCCAAAACCGGCCAAATCATTGGATAAAGAAACATAATACCCTTCCGACGGATTATAACGGTTATCCAGATAATCCCAGAACAATGTCTGGCTGATCATGGACGTCAGCGTTGTTCCTTCCTGTTCCTTGACGTAAATGGAAGCCGACTCGCTGACGTCCACGATTTTATCCTGGCGCAGCGTATATTTGACGGTATGCGACAATTCTTCCGTATATTTCCAGCTTAAAGAAACAGAGCCGCCGCCCATTTCCGAATCATAAGAACTGCGGTCCGAATAATTCCGGGTCAGATAAAAAACATCAAATCCCAAAGCCAATTCCCGATCTAGGAACCACGGTTCGACAAAACTGATATCAAACAACGTTTTTTCTTCGGCGACCGAAGCGGAAACACCGACTCTGCGTCCCGTTCCCAAAAAGTTATTTTCCTGAACGGAAACTTCGGCCAACGGCCCGTCATATGACGACCAACCGACCCCCAGTTTCAAAGAACCGGTTGATTTTTCCGATACGTCCGTTTTTAAAATCGCCCGGTCCAGCGTTCCTTCCACCGGTTCGATATCCATTGAAACACGGTCAAAATAATTCAGATTTTCAATTCGCTGCTTAGAACGGCGGATTTTCGCGGGACTGTAAGCGTCACCTTCGGCAAAGCGAAATTCGCGGCGAATTACGCGATCCTGCGTGCGGGCGTTCCCCGTAATCTGAATTTCATCAATGAACAGATGCTGTCCTTCTTTAATATTAAAAACGACGTCAACAACATCTTCCCCTTCGCGTTTTTTTAAATCCGAAGAAACGTCAACGAACGGAAATCCTTTTGCCCCGACGGCATTAATCAGCGCGATTTCGCTGTTTTCGACCTTTACATTATTAAACCACGCACCCGATTTTACGGTAACGACGTCCGCCACGCTGTCGGCGTCCAATCCTTTTAAATCGGAAACGACCGTAACCTCGCCGACTTTGTAACGCGGCCCTTCCTCCAAAACAAGCGTCAGATAAAAATCTTCGCGATTCGGCGATAATTCGGCAGAAGAAGAAACAATATTGAAATCCATATATCCGTGCTGCAGATAAAAACGACGCAACAATTCCTGATCATACGCAAAACGATCCGGATCATAAGTATCCATGGACGTAAACCAACGATACCAGCGGTTTTCTTTGGACAGCATTTGTTCTTCCAGCTCGGTCGCGTCAAAAGCCTGATTGCCGATAAAATCAATCTTGCGGATAAAAGTCGGCCGGCCTTCGTTAATTTCAAAAACGACGTCAAGACGATTCTGCGAACGTTCGATAATTTTCGGTTCAACCTGCGCCGAATAACGTCCCATACGCTTATATAATTCCAAAATCCGCTGCGTATCGCGTCGGGCTTTGGACCGCGTAAATACAGAACGCGGGTGCAAAGATAATTCGTCCCTAAGCTGCTGGGTTTTTATTTTCTTGTTTCCTTCAAACGATATCTGGTTAACAATCGGATTTTCAACCAAATCGACAGTCAGAACGCCGTCTGTCACGGACAGGCGCACATCGGCAAACAGCCCCGTCGAAAACAAAGACTTCAACCCTCTGTCAAGCTGTTCGTCGGAAACAATGTCTCCTTTGCGAATCATCAGGTACGTCAAAACCGTTTCCGGCTCTATACGCATAATCCCGCTGATCACGATCCGGGACACCGTTTCTTCTTTTTCCGCGGCCGCAGCGGCGCAAAAAGGAAAAAACAGCAAAAAAACGACGAAAACAAGCAGTCTTTTCAAAAAATCACCTAATGAAACAAACGGACGAATATACGGACGATATCATTCCATGAAGTGAGTATCAACAGGCATAACAGTAAACCTATCCCTATGTTTAGGGCTGCCATTTGTATTTTTTCGCTGACCGGACGGCGAATAATTCCTTCAACGGCGTAAAACAGCAAATGCCCGCCGTCCAAAACGGGAATGGGCAGCAAGTTCACCAAACCGATTCCGATCGAAACCTGAATTAAAAACAAAACAAAGCTGATCACGCCGCCTCTGGCCGCATCACCGGACGCTTCGGCAATGCCCAAAGGCCCGCGCATATCATCGGCCGAACGTTGCCCCAGCAGAATGCGTTTTAAAATAACCAGCGTATCCGCCGTAATTTCCCAAGCTTCCCGCACGGATTCGACAAAAGCCTGCGGCACGGACAACGGTTTAAAGTGTTCGGACGTCATAACGGCCTGCACGCCTAAGACAGCACCGCCCTTTTCTTCGGACAAATGTGCCGTCAAAGGAACTTCTTTGCCTTCCCGCAAAACAACCATATTCAATACGCTGTGCAACTGGACATAACGGCGCACATCGGCAAATTCTTTAATTTCTTCGCCGTTAATTTCTATGATCCGGTCATTTTTCAAAATCCCTGCCGCTTCGGCCGCGGATCCCTTGCTGACTTCGGAAACAATCGGCGGAACGACAATCATGCCGAAAATCGACAGGAAAATCGTTAAAAGAACAATCGCGAAAATATAATTCATTGCCGGCCCTGCGGCAGAAATAAAAGCTTTTGCCCATAACGGCTGATGCGGAAAAGAAATTTTCTTTTCTTCTTCGGTAAATTCTTTGGCTGCTTCGTCCGTTGTGGCGCTGGCCGCATCGGCGTCACCGAACATCTTAACATAACCGCCCAAAGGAATCAGACACACTTTCCACAGTGTTCCTTTTTTATCCTGGCGCGACCACAAAGTCTTTCCGAATCCCAAAGAAAATTCCTCAACTTTGACTCCGGACAGACGTGCCGCCCAGAAATGACCGAATTCGTGCACGATCACAACCAGGGAAAGAACGATCAAAAAGGAAAGCGGATATAATACGGCCAAAAAAGCTGACATCAATTTTTTTACCCCTTCTGCAAAACAGATTCTGCCGTTTTTCTGGCTTCACCGTCCACGGCCATGACATCTTGTATTGTTGATACAGGATCAAGCGGCAACATTTCAACGACTTTTTCAACAATGCGCACAATATCCAAAAATCCGATTCTGCGCTTTAGAAAAGCGCCGACGGCCACTTCGTTGGCAGCATTCATAACAGCCGTTGCCGTCTGGCCTTTCGCCTGACATTCTTTGGCCAAGCGCAGCGCCGGAAAACGTTTTTCATCGGGCGCGGCAAAAGTCAGCGCAGACATTTTCGTAAAATCCAGTCTGGCCGTCGGCGAAACCATTCTGTCCGGCCAGGCCAGAGCATACGCGATCGGCGTGCGCATGTCAGGCATGCCCATGTGCGCCAAAACAGAGCCGTCCACATACCCGACGGCACTGTGAACAATTGACTGCGGGTGAACCAGAACTTCAATTTTATCCACCGGGAAATTAAACAGATGACAAGCTTCGATAATCTCCAGCCCTTTATTCATCATTGTCGCGGAATCAACCGATATTTTCGCCCCCATGCTCCAATTCGGGTGAGCCACCGCCTGTTCCGGCGTTGCTTTTTCCATAAAGGCGGCGTCCTTTTCACGGAAAGGCCCGCCCGAAGCCGTCAGCAAAATACGATCAACGGCGCCGCGGTGCTTTTCTTCCAAAGTCTGAAAAATCGCACTGTGTTCCGAATCAACCGGAATCAACGTTGTATGATATTCCCGAATCGCCTTCATGACAATTTCACCGGCGCAGACCAACGTTTCTTTATTCGCCAAAGCCAGCGTCCTGCCGCGTTTAACGACTTCCATCGTCGGCAGCAATCCCGCCGCCCCGACAATCGACGACATCGTCCAGTCTGCGTCTTCTTTCGCGGCATCAACAACGGCTTGGAAACCGGCGGCAACGCGCACGGTTGTGCCGGACAACAGCTCTTTTAATTCGGCGTACTTCGTTTCGTCCGCAGTCACGGCCAGCCCGGCATTCAAAAGCTTTGCTTGCTCTGCCAGCAAAGAAACGTTCTGATTTCCGGTCAAAGCCGCTACGCGGTATTTGTCCGGTTCTCTGCGGATAATATCAACAGTGCTTTTTCCGATAGACCCGGTCGATCCCAGAATCGTAATACTTTTCTGTGCCATTTTACCCCCAGAAATCCAAGCCGGGACATACGAAAGCAAGGATTAATACAACAATCGGCGCCACGGCCAGCAAAGCGTCCATACGGTCAAAAATACCGCCGTGTCCCGGAATCAGGTTACTGGAATCTTTGACATTCAGATAACGTTTAATCCAGGATTCAAACAAATCGCCGCCCTGAGAAACCGCCCCCAGCACTGCGGAAACAATCATGACGGATCCGTATTCCGAAGCTTCGCCGAACTTAGCGCACAAAGCCCCCCATAAAGCAGCCGTCAACATGCCGCCGAACAATCCGGCCCATGTTTTTTTCGGGCTGATTTTCGGACACATTTTCGGGCCGCCGATCGTTTTGCCGAACGCATACGCCCCCGTATCCATCGCCCATACGGACCCGATCAGCCAGATCGTACTGATAAAACCGTAATTTTGCAGCATATACGTCAGCGAAATCATCGGATACGCAGAATAAAGAACGCCGAAGGCAAATAACTTTTGATGTTCCAGTCCCTGCCTTTTAACAATAACGTAAAGGGCCGCCGTCATAACGGCAGGCAGCGTCCACGCGACGACAGGACTGATATCCAACAGGAAAATACCGCATATTCCCGTAACCGCGATCAACATGCCCAAAACGGAAAAACGTTTTAAAACCAGTTTTTCCCATTCCCAGCCCATGGCCGTCAAAGATACGGCGCAAACCAGTTCAAACCAGGGCGGACCGAAATAAAGCGCCAAAATCGGCAAAGGCAACAACAAAAAAGCTGAAAGAATACGCTGTTTTAACATAAAAACTCCTTATACTTTGCCGAAACGGCGATGACGGGCGGCAAATTCGTCCAATGCCGCATAAAAATCTTTTTCGGTGCAGTCCGGCCATAATGTATCCAAAAAAACGAATTCGGAATAAGCCGACTGCCATAACAGGAAATTACTGATTCGCTTTTCGCCGCTGGTACGGATAATCAAATCGGGATCGGGAATATCCGGCAGATATAATGCCGATGAAAAAGTTTTTTCATCAATCCGGTCCGGTGTTATTTTTCCGTCTTGAACGTCACGGGCCAGCCGACGGGCCGCATCGGTAATTTCTTCACGCCCGCCATAACTCAGCGCCAGAATTAAATGCATTTTTTCCTGTTCCGGCGGCAGATTTTCATTTTTCAGCCGGGCGATCATCTGCTGTGTTTCCGCGGGCAGCATATCCGTCCGCCCCAAAAACGAAAAGTTAATGCCTTTTTCTCTGAACGGCCGGTTTTCCTTGTGCAAATATTCATTCAACATGGAAAACAGCGCATCAATTTCATCTTTCGGCCTGTTCCAGTTTTCTGAAGAAAAACAGAACAGCGTCAGATACCGTATTCCGGCAGACAGACAAGTTTCAGCCAGTTTTTCAACAACTTTCGCACCTTCACGATGACCGGCCGTGCGCGGCAAAGCCCTTTTTTTCGCCCAGCGGCCGTTGCCGTCCATAATGACGGCAACATGGACAGGTAAAGTACGTGTTTTACTCATCAGACCTGCTTGATTTCCTGTTCTTTGGCTTTCAGCATTTCGTCCATTGCCTTGATCGTCGTATCGGTCAGGTTCTGGATTTCCGTTTCATATTTTTTCTGTTCGTCTTCGGAAATATCACCGTCTTTCTGCATTTTCTTCACGGCATCCATAGCGTCGCGGCGGATATTGCGAACGGCGACGCGTGCCTGTTCCGTATATTTCGCGGCAACTTTTGTCAGTTCGATACGGCGTTCTTCATTCAAAGGCGGAATGGGAATGCGAATCAGCTGTCCGTCGTTCATCGGGTTTAATCCCAATTCGGACGACCGGATTGCTTTTTCAACGGCTTTTACCAAAGATCTGTCCCATACCTGAACAGACAGCATGCGCGATTCGGGCACACTGACCGTTCCAACCTGCGCCAAAGGCGTCATGGCGCCGTACGCTTCGACCATAATTCCGTCCAAAAGAGCCGTCGAGGCACGTCCGGTCCGCAGACCGGAAAAGTCCTTTTTCAATGAATCCATGGTTTTGTCCATACGGGTGCGGGTATCCTGCCGTATTTCGTCATAAGTAGCAAAACCTGCCATTTTTATTTCTCCTGTTCAGCGTCGGTAATGACCGTAAAAGCGCCTTCGCCGGCCAAAGCACGATATAAAGCTTTTTTCCCGTGCATTGAAAAAACAACAATAGAAATATTATTGTCCCTGGCCAAAGCGATTGCAGATGCGTCCATCACCTTTAAATTTTTAACCAATACCTCATCATAGCTGACTTTTTCAAACCGTACAGCGTTTTTATCTTTTTTCGGATCGGCGGAATAAACGCCGTCAACCTGCGTTGCTTTAAAAATCGCTTCGCAGCCCATTTCGGCGGCGCGCAAAGCCGCGCCGGTATCCGTCGTAAAAAACGGATTTCCCGTTCCCGCCGCAAAGATAATAACATTGCCTTCATTTAGTTTCTTTTTAACGCGCGGTTGGACATAGGGTTCGCATATTGTCGGCATCATCACGCCGGACACGACGCGCGCCGGGACGCCGGCCCGCTGCAAAGCGTCCTGCATGGCCAAAGAATTGATCACGGTCGCCAGCATGCCCATATGATCGGCTCTGACGCGATCCATTCCGCCGGCCGCGCCCGACAAACCGCGGAAAATATTTCCCCCGCCGATAACAAGAGCAATTTGAACGCCCGCTTCATGCACCAGCTTGATTTCTCCGGCGATTTCATTGAGCATGTTTTCGTCCAGGCCAAAACTTTTGTTTCCCATCAGCCCTTCGCCGGACAACTTTAACAAAATCCGTTTGTATTTCATTATTCGTCACTTTTCATACTTTGATAAAAAAACGGCGGGAAACAAAATATCCCGCCGTTTCATCAGATTGATTACTTCGTACCGGCCGCGGCAGCGACTTCCGCAGCGAAATCTTCCTGCTTTTTCTCAATGCCTTCGCCCAGAGCAAACCGGACAAAAGCCTTTAATTCAACAGGAGCGCCGACCTCTTTGGCCGCGTCGGCAACGACGTCTTTAATTTTCTTTTTGTCGTCCATGATAAAGAACTGTTCGTTTAAAACGATTTCTTCATGGAATTTACGAATACGGCCGATCAACATTTTTTCAATGACTTCCGCAGGTTTCGTTTTGCCTGTTTTAGCCTGTTCTTCTTTGATCTGATCTTCAACGACTTTCTTTTCGCGTTCTTCCATATCGGCGGGAACATCGGCAATGTTCAGGCAGACCGGAGCCGCAGCGGCGACATGCATCGCCAGATTTTTAGCCAGTTTTTCCAAAGCGGCTTTATCCCCTGTGGATTCCAGAGCGACCAAAGTCCCGATTTTACCCAGACCGTCTGCGATTGCCCCGTGCATATAACCGACAACAACGCCGTCATTAACGGAAACTTTCGCGCTGCGGCGCAGGTTCATGTTTTCGCCGATTTTTGCGATCAGATCGGTCAAAGCGCCCTGAACGTCTTTACCGTCGGCGAACGGCATCGTTTTCAGCGTTTCGACATTGCCGTCGCCTTTTAAAGCGATTTCAGCGGCTGAAGCGACAAAATTCTGGAACAAATCATTTTTGGAAACAAAGTCTGTTTCAGAATTGATTTCGACAACAACGCCTTCTTTGCCGTCGGTTTTCATGGCGACCAGTCCTTGAGAGGCCACGCGGCCGGCCTTTTTCGCAGCAGAGGCCAAACCTTTTTTACGCAGCCAGTCGACCGCCTTTTCGATATCGCCGGCGGCTTCGGACAAAGCCTTTTTGCAATCCATCATGCCTGCGCCCGTTTTTTCGCGCAATTCTTTAACAACAGCGGCTGTAATTTCGGCCATTTGT